>ENA-OPBF01000005-OPBF01000005.1-human-gut-metagenome-genome-assembly--contig:-NODE-5-length-208355-cov-3.635795_pt1 | contig 208355 bp, 180 predicted proteins | sample MGYA00241067_ERZ501450 | MGnify/ENA primary metagenome ERZ501450 (study PRJEB25962, sample SAMEA2042516) | human gut metagenome | biome: human gut; feature: human-associated habitat; material: faeces... | reverse complement strand
GGTGCTGCTTTAACTGGATGGCAAACCATTGACGGTAAGCGTTATTACTTCGATGCGGAAAACTATTGTCACAGTTATCTTTGGGGTCATGAGATTGACGATAAGTTTTATTACTTTGATGCTGATGGGTCTATGTATACCGGTTTGCTAACTTGGAAATCTGACGGTACTAAGTCCTACTTCGGCAGTGATGGTGTAATGACCTCTGGTTGGCAAACATGGCAAGGAAAAAGATACTACATTGATCCAAGCACTATGAGAGCGGTTAAATGGACACAGGTAATTGAAGGGAAAACCTATTATTTCGATGAAGACTGCTCAATGTATACCGGGTGGCTTAAGTGGAAGAATAGTGATCTCTTTTCATATTACGGATCTGATGGTGTTATGGCGACAGGCCTTTGGATCATAGATGGAGCAAAGTATGATTTTGGTAGCTCAGGCAAAATCAAAATCGATACCGTTAGAGTCAATATGTGCTCAAAAGCACAACAATATTTTAGTAGTACTTCGTATTTAATTCTTGTTGATAGATCGAATCACAAAGTAGGAGTATTTCGTGGATCTTTAGACAACTGGTCGTTAGTGTATTATTGGAGTTGTACGACGGGAGCGCCTAATACGCCAACAATTACGGGATCTTATTACACAACAGGTTTTAAACGTGCTTCTTTATCGACTGACAGTCGCGCAATAACATGTACTCAGATATGGGGTGGTTATTTCTTCCATTCTATTTTGGCTTCAGAAAGTGAACTAGGTAAAAGCTTATCGCACGGATGCATTCGGTTGCCCTATTCTGCTGCTGCATGGGTTTATAACAATATCCATCTGGGAACTAGAGTAATTATCTATAATTAAAAAATTGTTTTTTGATGGCTTAAGTTGGAGTGATTAGATTAAAAAAATGGCTTATCTGTTGATTGATTGGGAATCAAAAATTTTTGTATATTCGAAAAGCAAAATCAACATTGAGTTACCAATTACCATGTTGCTATTAAAATTAATTGTGGGAAGTTTTGCTAGATGAGTTCACCAAGTATGTTTCGCCTGCATTCGGAAAACTCGCAAGTTTTATTCAATATTCTTTCGACTGTTTTTATTGGAGGGATCAATTTTTTCACGATCCCTCTATTTACTTCTTTGCTAGGAACCGCTGGTTTTGGTGAATATAGTCTTTATGCGGTTTGGGTTCAGATATTTACGGTAGTTATTGGGCTTCAAAGTTCAGGAACTATTCCCAGTGCAAGTATTATGTATAAAGGAGCTTCATTTGAACAATATTTTCGAAGTATTGTTTTACTACTATTAATGGTTTTTGCTTTAGGGTTTTGCGTCAGCATCGTTTTTATTAATCAGCTTTGTTCTTTCATGGATATGGCTCCAATCACGATTGCGTATATGCTGTTTCAAAGTTTTGGTGCGGCAAGTATTGGGCTATTTAACAGCAAGTATATCTTTGAAAAAAAAGCTCAACTCAATTGCGCAATTTCCGTAATTCTTTGCATTGCTACAACCTTGCTATCAATACTGCTAATCTATACGTTGTACGAGCATGATCGCGTACAGGGGCGTATTGTCGGGCTTGTTGTTCCGAATCTATTAATAGGGTTAGTCTTAGTGTTTACAATAGTAAAAAAGCGGCGGCTTGGTTTCCGTAAGGAACATTGGGCTTTCTGCCTATCTTTGTCTTTGCCGTTAGTTTTTCACACTGTTGGTCAGACGGTTTTGTCTCAGACGGACAAAATAATGCTTCAATGGATATTGGGAGATATGTCAATTGTGGGTATATATAGCTTAGGGGTGACTATATCGCTGTTATTGAATACTGTATATTCAGCATTCAATAGTGCGTTCGTTCCGTTTTTATTCGAAGATCTTCAGTCGAAAAACGATGAATCACTAGAGAAGAGATATCGTAGCTATATAAGATTGTTTACGTTAGGAACTATTTTATTCATTTTGATCTCCCCAGAAATAATTTCCATAATGGCAGGAGAAGATTATAAGCAAGCAAGCTATATCACGCCAATATTGATCCTTGGAGGGTATTTTATTTTTTGCTATAGCTTTCCAGTGAATTACGAGTTTTTTTTAAAAAAGACAAAGAATATTGCGTTTGGTACAGCGATGGCGGCAATATGTAATATTGCTTTAAATATAGTTTTGATTCCTGCTTTTAGCATGATCGGAGCAGCTATATCGACCGCGTTAGCGTATGGGGTTCTATTTTTATTTCACGGTTTAACGGTAAAACATTTAGATAGAGCCTGTAAAATGCCCTTTAAAAAACTAATACTAGGTACAGTATTAGTATGTATCTCTGTTTTGTTTACAATTGTCTTGATAGAACAGCAATTAGCGAGATTGCTAGTTTCGGTATTGGTAGCGGTAATGATCGGAATTTACTTATATAGGGAAAAAAGAATATTCTAAAATGAAACTACAATAATTCTAGGGGGATAATAGATAATGAATATTAATAAAAAAAAGATTGGTCTAGGTAATCCAGTTTATATCATTGCTGAGGCATGCGACAATCACATGGGCAGTTTAGATGCTGCAAAAGAGATGTGCCGTCAAGCAAAACTTGCAGGTTGTGACTGTATTAAGTTCCAGCATCACCTGCCCGACGAGGAAATGCTTCCTGATGTTCCTATGACATCCAACTTCGATATTCCGCTTTATGAGTTCTTGAAGCGTTATGCACTAACCCTTGATCAACATAAAGAGCTTATGGATTTCTGCGATGAAATTGGCATCCAATATCTTTGCACCCCATTCAGCCTTAAAGCAGCGCAGGAGCTAAATGAACTCGGTGTTGCTGCTTTCAAGATTGGATCTGGGGAAATGGATGACATTCCTATGTTAAAAGCCATAGCAAAAATGGGTAAGCCAATGATTGTTTCCACAGGGATGGCAACCATGGATGAGATTAAGCGAACCTATGATGTACTTGCAGATGAGGGTATAGAGTTTGCTTTGATGAATTGCCTTTCCGAGTACCCCCCTTGCTATGAAGATGTAAATCTTGGCGTTATAGAGCAAATGCAAAGCGAATTCCCTAAAGCAGTTATCGGACACTCGGATCATACGCCTGATCTCTATACTTCATTTGCTGCAGTTGCTAAAGGGGCAAAGATAATTGAGAAACACGTTATTTTAGACAAGCGTACTCCTGGGCCTGACCAATCAGTCTCGATTGATTTCTTTGAGTTGAGACAACTGGTAGATGGGATTAGAAAAGTAGAAGCCGCTTTGGGTTCAGAGAAGAAAGTACATTCTTCAGAAAAGGGAATTCGCGAGTGGGCTCATCGCAGTGTGGTTTCTCTTGTCGATATTCCTGTGGGTGCAACTATTACCCAGGAAATGATCTGGTCAAAACGTCCCGGAACAGGAATTCCTTCCTATCGAATGGATGAGGTAATAGGGAAAGTAGCAAAGCGTGAGATCAAGGCAAACACGCTTGTTGCTTGGGAAGATCTGGGGTAATAGCGTGAAGAAGTTATTGTTTTTAACCGGATCTCGTGGTGAATGGGGCTACATTCGCCCAATACTTCGTCTTATTGAGAAAAGTGAAAATGTTGATTACTCTCTCGTTGTGACAAACATGCATCTTCTACCTGCATATGGTAGCTCTTATAAGGAGATAGAGCGCGAGGGTTTTCATATTGATCACAAAATCCGTATGGCGGTAGAGGGCGGAGACCATGTCGCTCATGCTAAATCACTTGGTGTATGCCTCGATGCCCTGCCGGATATATTAGATGTCGAACAACCTGACTGGGTGGTTTTGGCGGGCGATCGCGGCGAGCAGTTGATGGGCGCTATTGCTGCCTCGTATTGCTATATTCCCGTAGCTCATATCCAAGCAGGTGAGCTGTCTGGCAATATTGATGGTATGACACGTCATGCCATAGGGAAGCTCGTTCATATGCATTTTGCCGCAAACCAAGATGCTGCAGACAGACTAATAAAACTTGGCGAAGAACCGTTTAGGGTATTTAACGTCGGTGCACCTCAGATCGATGAGATGGTTGCAGCGCAATACACCTCAATTCCTGAACTAGAAGAACGGTTTTCGGTAGACCTCTCTAATGGTTTTCTTCTTGCGGTAATGCATCCTGTCACCGAAGAAATGTCTAAAGCAGGTGAACAGGCAGAGATATTCGTTGAAGCACTTAATCAATTCGATATTCCGAAAATTGTTATCTTGCCAAATAATGATGCTGGTTCGCTGAGCGTGAAAAATGCCATACTGGCAAACCGAAAAGGAGACTACCATCTCTTTGCAAACCTCAAACGCGAGGACTACCTAGGTTTCTTAAAAGAAGCAAAATGCATTGTTGGAAATTCCAGCTCGGGACTCCTTGAGGCACCTACATTTAAAACCCCTTCAGTCAATATTGGTCGCAGGCAAGATATGCGTTTCAGGGGAAAGAATGTAATAGACGTTTCTTTCGATGTAGATGAAATAAAGCAGGCAATTGATCGGGCTATCTCTCCTGAGTTCGAAGAATATCTTTCGGATTGTGAGAATCCTTATGGGGATGGGCATTCCTCAGAGCGGATCTTGGATCTGCTTATCAACACCAATCCAGATTCAAAATGGATGACGAAAAAGTTAATGTATTAGGAGATATCATGAAAGACCTGTCTATCTATTGCATTACTCCAAGTTATACGATCAAAGAAGCACTGGCCCAGATCGAGGAAAATAAGAATCGCGCTGTTTTAGTAGTGGATGATCTTGGCAGGGTGTCAGGCCTGTTAAGCCAAGGAGATATTATCCGAGCCCTTGCCTCAGGAGCAAATTTTTTTGCAAGTGTTGGCCAATTTTCGTCTCCTTCTTTTATGTATCTGAAAAGCAGGGACCTTGAAAAGGCCTATCAATTAGCAAAAACACGAGGGATGACTATTTTTCCAGTCCTCGATGACGATTTTAAATTGATTGATGTTTTAACGTTGTTTGATGTTTTCGATTACGTAGAAGAGAAAATGCGTGGTGGGAAAGATGACTAAGCCTTGTCTCGCAGTGATTCCTGCCCGTGGGGGTTCTAAGGGCATTCCAAAGAAAAACATCCAATGCGTCGGAGATAAACCGCTTCTCTGCTATGCAATTGATTCAATTCTTGATTCTGGCATCGGTGTCGATATCGTAGTGAGTACCGATTCCGACGAGATAGCTCAAGTAGCAATTGACCATGGTGGCGCATACGTAATCAAACGTCCGAAATCAATCAGTGGGGATGGTGCAAAGACTGAAGATGCTTTGCTTGATGCACTTGATCAAATGGAATCATTGTATGGGAAAACTTATGAGGTTGTATTGACAGTGCAGCCGACTTCTCCATTTAGAAAACCTGAGACTGTTAAAAGGTTCTGGAATGAATTTATTGAGATAAGCAACGAATATGATGCCATGTTGACCCTCAATGAAACCAGGACTGATTACTGGGTAGAAGAATCAGGTAGTTATCACAGGCTTTATCCTGATGCACCACGTAGAAGACAAGATCGTAAGCCTTTATATATTGAGAATAGTTGCTTGTACGCAACGAAAGTGGAGGCGTTACGAGAAACTCATTCTGTTCTGGGTGGTAATGCACAAGGCTTTTTAATAGATCAGCGAGAGGCACTTGACATCAATGAGCCAATTGATTTAGTTCTAGCCAACCTTTTATGCGCTAAAGAATAGTTGTTGTTTATTCAGCTTCGTCCTCTTTTGTAATGCAAATAGATATGCTTGCTTCTGCTTGCTTATTCATATCACGATTTTACATGATTGGTTCCCTTATTGAGAAAGCGTACATATACTAGCAAGGGCTTAACGGCCTAAAGCCCATTAAGGGTTTTCTATAGTTCCTCAGAAGGCATTGTTGTTACATACTGGGTGAGTAGTTGAGAATATGAAATTTACCGCAAAATATAAGCTAGGATTATGCTAACGCTTCACTTAATAGTGAGTATTTTATCTTGCTTTCTTTGGAGGTCGAGCTAAGATACGAAGAAAGACAAGCTTTATAAGCTGAGTCAGCTTTAAATATGGAACCATTCGCCGCGTCAAGCATATCTTGCGAAATTGCAAACAGCTCTTTAATTTCTTCAGGTGTTTTTATTTTTGTTTGTCCTCCCCAGTAATGTTCAAATAGTGATAATTGCTTGGTTTTTTGTTTATATGATTTAGGGGAAATTGCGAATGCGCTTTTAAATTCAGAGAGAACAGAGCTTAAAAGCGCTGACTGAGATTTTCCATTCATGACAAAAGAATCGGGCTCAGTAATTCTTGCCCGCTCGTTTCCTTCGAAAAGAATGAATCTTTTTTTTAGATAGTAGCAATAACCTATTTGGGTGCCTAACCCATTTCCAATGACTGTATCAGATAACATCAAAAGTGTTTTTAGACGGGAAATAAAATTATGGTCTTCCCTTAGACCTGAGCTGACTATTTTTGCTCCATGTTTTGTGAATAAATCAAATATTTCATCATCGACATCGTTCCAATATGCGCTAACAAGGATAGTATCAAAGTCATTTCCAAACTGATTTATAACATTTTCGACATAACGTTTACGTTCGTACGATGCGTTGCTCGATTCATAGGTATGGACAGGAAAAACCAGGAGAGTTCTTCCAAGTTTTTCTTTTATATGTTTAAGTTGCGAGTTGTTTAGGACTGTATTGGCATAATGAATAAATGGTCCAATTGTATAATGTGGAATATTACGGGACGCGCGGATAGCGTTGTGCCTGTAGGGTCCTTGCGTAATCATGCAGTGAACGTATTTTTGTTCGTCAATTGGTTTTTTTAGGTCTAGCCAACTTATTCCATGTTCAATATAAGGAAAAAGCAGCCGTGTAGTATCGGTGAAATCTTGATTGGAATACCGGGTTAAGGTCCATAAATGACCATATAGCAAGGAGTCTCCTCCGAGGAGATGGAATCCAATCCAGTCTGTTTTTGAGCACTTTAGATTAATTACAGCATTTTTAAAGGTGTCATAATCAAAGATTGGATCAATATTTGCAATTCGGGTAAGCTCGTTAAGAAACTGAAGGTTTTTGGATCTATTTAAATAAGAAACAATCTTGTCGTGACGGTAGATATTGGAAGTTAGACGTTGTTTGATTACTTCAAATGGGGTCATAATGTAATCCTTATGGGAAATTCAATAAATCTTGTTAGGAAATTTTAGGACTGCTCCTTGAGTATTCATTCTAACGATTGTATTTCGATTTTTTAATCAGGTAATTTAAAATAAGAAAATCTATTTTAAGTATCGATACATAAGCGTGGTGTCTGAATGATTTCAGTAATAGTGCCAGTATATAATTCGGAGAAATATATAGGAGAGTGTTTACACTCCCTTGCATTACAAACGTTTAAAAAGTTTGAGATTATTATTGTGGATGATGGTTCGACTGATAATTCCGGCATGATCTGTGATCGCTTTGCATTTAATAGGCAAAATGTAAAAGTAATTCATATTGGAAATAGCGGACTGCTTTTGGCAAGACGCAAAGGAATGATGGCGGCATCTGGGGATTATTTCATGAGTCTCGATTCGGATGATTGTTTGAGGGGTGATGCGATAGAGGCAGTCGAAAAATGTATTGATGCTTTTCGTTCGGATATAATTTGCTTTAATTTAAGTAGAAATTCGGAAGTGACTTATCAAGGGCAGATACTGACCCCGGGCTTATCCGAAGAGGGATTATATAAAGAAAAGGATCTAGATAGAGTTAAACTGGCAGTATGTGCTGGGCTATTTAATAGTATGTCAGGTAAAGCCATAAAACGCGACGTAGTTGCTTTAAAAGATGACTATTCACGGTATGCTGGCTTGATGCACGGCGAGGACTGGCTTCAATTGCTGCGGATAATGGAGAAAACAGAAAGTGTTTATTATCTTGATGATGCATTGTATTTCTATAGGGAGAATCCTGCCAGCAGCACATCAACCTTTAAGGTATCTCAAATAAATGATTTAGCAAGAGTTTTTGCTCAGCTTGAACAATCGGCAAGTAAATGGAATAAAAGATGCGTAATGGCTTCAGAGGAAGCGGTTTGTAGACATGTGCAATGGCTGATGTTTGGTATAGCGAAATCAAATGCACCAAATGACGATAAGAGAAAATATGCAGATGAGGCCATAGGTTTAATAAAAGAGTATTGTCATGGGAGAGAAATCGACGATGTAATACGCTCCTTGAGATATGATTTTAGGATTCCTTTATGGCTAGCTACCAAGAAGAGTCCTTTGGTTGCGCTGAAAATCTCAAATATAATACAGTATGTAAGCAAAATGGTGCAGTATATCAAAAGATAGTAGAAGTTTTATTGTACAGAGTCAGTTTGAATACTACTTTTTAGTAAAGTAAAGACATTTAATTAGGAGTTGTGAGTGGCGTATAATAAAGTTTTAGTTTGGGGCTTTTCTAATAATAGAGCCGGAACAGAGACGGTCATCTACAACTATGCAAAGAGTCTGCCAAATGTTGCTTTTGATTTTCTGTGCTACAACGACCCTTTAAATTATTCTGATTTATTTACTCCCGATACTAATAATCGATATTTTGTTATTCCGATTAAAATCAAACATCCTCTCGCGTATACTTGTGCTCTCAAAAAATTTATGAAGGAGCATGGTCGAGAGTATTCAGTGCTGTGGTGTAACATTAATGATGTTTCTAATATCGATGTTCTTAAATATGCTAAAAAGTATGGAATTAAGAGAAGAATAACGCATATCCATACTTCTCAGATGGCAAATGTTTTTATTACAAAGGTATTTTCTCGTCTTAACTATAAAAAGTGTTTAAATTTGGCAACTGATCGATGGGCCTGCTCGGAAAGTGCGGGACATTTTTTGTATGGAGATTTGCCGTTCCGAGTGATACCTAATGCTATTGATGCAAAGCGACGATGTTTTGATCAAAATAAAAGAGAGGCAATTAGGAAACAATGGAATATACAAAATGAGTTTGTGGTTGGGACTGTTGGCCGTCTTGCTGACCCTAAGAATCAAGAATTTTTAATTCGACTTCTTCCTCGGTTGCTTGCTTATAATCCTTCAACTGTAATTATGCTAGTAGGGGATGGCTTATTTAAGGAAAAGCTTAGCGACTTAGCGAGAAGTTTAAATGTAGGAGGTCGTGTTATTTTTGCTGGATCTCAGACTGATATTCAAGCATATCTATCCTCCTTTGACGTATTTGCTTTTCCGTCTTTGTATGAAGGCTTGAGCCTTTCTCTTTTAGAGGCTCAATTTAATGGGCTTCCCTGTATCATCTCTGAGGGGGTTGGTGAGGAGTCTGTTATTTCGTTAAATACAAAAACAATTGCACTAGATGATATATCTGGATGGGTTGACTCATTATTGCATGGAGCTCGAAAAAATGATGCTCTAATAAAAGAAAAGGCAGTGTTGTACGATTTAGCCAATATAGGAGCTATTGCTTCTTCTATGTTTTGATTCTTTAGTTGAAGATAGTATGTTATCTTCCATATGTTTTTCTTAAAATATATTGCCAGCGTTTTTTGTTTTGCTTCATTGAAAATCTGTTAGTAAAATCTTCATGTGCATTTTTTCGCATTTTTTCTTGTAAGGTCTTATCAAGAAATAACTGAACTGCTTTTTTTGAAAAATCATTAGTATCTGTAGCAATAAATCCTGTTTCTTCATCTTTAACTATTTCAAAAACTGCATCACCCCATTGAGTTGTAACCACGGGCGTTGCATTTGCCATTGATTCTGCTAAAACAAGTCCAAAGCCTTCAAACTTTGATGTTAGCCATGTCTGCTCGTATAGAGAATAGACTGATTTATCTTTTGTGAATCCTTTTAAATGCACATAATCGGTCATGTTGTTTGTTTCTATCTGATTTTTTAGTGTTTCTAGAAGGGACCCAGTACCATATATATCTAGATGGAAATCATTGATTTGTTTATGAACTTCTTTTGCGCACTCCAGAAGCATAGAAGGGTTTTTTTGGGGTTCAAGTCGTCCAACAAAAACCGCTGAATGGTTATGGGGTCTATTTAGATCAGGAGTTTGAATTAATGAGCCATCGAAACCGTTGTAAATGTAATCGGCGTTAAAACGGGAAGCCCCTTTTGCTGCGTCAGTCTTGTTCCGAAAAAGGACGAGATATGGTGAAGGAATGAGCATTCCTTGAAGTTTACCTAAGAAGTTGTTACCCCAGAAATATTCAAAGTTGATGTGGATTTCTAGGATGTATTTTAAGGATCGAGAGAGGAACATGGCTGCTGCAGGGCATGATGCAATTACAATTTGCCCCTGTAATATTTTTTTTGTTTTGTGCTTGGCTATCGGAATGTAGAGGAAAAAAAATAAAGCACTAAATAGAGCTTTCAAAAACAGCAAGAGTTTTCCGCTGCGTAGATAGGTCAAAGCTTTATAAAACCTATTGTCGATATTATAGTTACTAAGGTTAATTTTAGTGAGACTGTCAAATTCTTTAATATTATTAATGCCATTATTAAAAACGCTCAGAAGAACAATGTTGTAATCGTTTTTGAATTCTTCAACAAAGCGTGCGTAAGTAGCGACAAGTCCGCCGTCTTCGATTTTCGGAGTCTTGTCAAAGATGATATAAATTGTATCCATTAGTATTCCTTCGTGATTACCATTTCTTCACAAAACCAAATCGTTTATTCAGCCATACATAGAGTTTTAATAATAGGGGGAGTATATGCGAAGAGTAACAAAGATAGGCAATCTTAGGTAATTTCATAAACCTTATATGTCGAAGAACATACGACAGTCTCAAAAATGGATTGTTTTGATGGAGAGGAAAGTGCTTGTTTAGTATGGATCGAATAGAGCTTAAGTATGTATGTGAATCCTCTGATTCCAACAATAATGGAATAGAGATACCAAGATGGATGAAGGCAGCTAAATCATATATGGCTACATACCTTGAAAAACTGTGAGAAAGATCATTTCGTAACTCAATCCATGAATCGATAATGCTCAGGGCATCTTTTAATGAGATATGAGTCATTGCAGTGCTGAAGTCTGTCTGATAGTGGTAAAGCGGAGTGGTAACAAAATCAATACTTGAGACATTTGGGTATATTGATAGGAGGAATAGAGCATCTTCGGTAATTTTGGGTGAAGTTTTAATTTGCAGATATTGCATAGCTACTCTTCTACGGATAAGTTTATTCCAAACTGCCGTGTTGATAGAGGCTAGCCAACCGGAGTTTTCGTCAATATGATGTACTAAGCCTGTTTCATGCGCCATTTCTGTAGAAAAAGTATTTCCAGCTGATTCTCTCCAATACGCGCAAATTACTAGATCAGTTTTATTCTTTATGGCTTGTGAATACATTTTATTATACATGTTTGGTTCAGGAAGATCGTCTGCGTCACAGAAACCAATATATCGTCCATTTGCGTGCTTAAGGCCATTGATTCGTGCAAAATAAACACCTTGATTTTCTTGATTGATTAGTTTTAATGGTATGGAGGTTTTTTTCGCCAGTTCCGCAACTATCGTGGGAGAGTTATCTGTACTTCCATCGTTGACACAAATTATTTCAATAGAAGGCAAAGTTTGATTTATTAAAGCGATTAAAGTTGCTTTAATTGTGCTACTTGCATTGTAAAAAGGGACTATGACGCTGACATCATAGTGCTCTGTTTGATGATTTGGGTTTTTCATAAGGTAATCCAACTTTACTTATATAATATTATTATTCACATTCAATATTAACGGGAAGTCGATTTGAAAACATTACTTATCATACCAGCCTACAACGAAGAAGAGTCTTTAAAGGCTACCATCGATTCTCTTTCTGGCCTCGATGTGGACATTATTATCGTAAATGATGGGTCAAAAGATTCAACTGTTCAGGTTTGTCGTGAAAACTGTTATCCATTTTTGGATCTTTCTACCAATTTAGGTCTTGCAGGTGCATTTCAAGCAGGTATGAAATACGCATATCGTCATAATTATGATTGCGCCATTCAATTCGATGCTGATGGGCAACATCTTCCAGAATATATTGAGCCGCTTATTGAAGCGATTAAAGAGAACGATATCGCTATTGGTTCACGTTTTGTAAATGAAAAAAAACCAAGATCAATGCGAATGCTTGGCAGCAACCTGATTTCTGTTGCAATCAGGTTGACGACGGGCGAGAAATTAACTGATCCAACATCGGGCATGCGTGCTTTTAACAAGCGAATGATTAAACAATTGGCACTTGGATTAAATTTTGGTCCTGAACCAGATACGGTTTCTTACTTAATTAAGCGTGCAGATGCTAAAGTCGTGGAGGTTCCAGTTAAGATGGCCGAGCGGTTTGCTGGCGAAAGCTATTTAAATCCATGGACATCTGTGATGTACATGCTTCGTATGACGATATCTATTTTATTTATTCAGCTTATTAGAAAACGTATTGGGGGTTGCTAGTAATGACAATTGAATTGCGTATAACCCTTATTATTGTTTCTCTTCTGACGTTGATTTTCATTGCTAGGAAAATTCGTAGCTCTAAAGTGAAGTTGGAAGACTCAATTTTTTGGATTTGTTTTGCTGGTCTAATATTTATTTTCAGTTTATTTCCTCAGATATTTTATGCATTGTCTAATTTGGCGGGTACATATGCACCGGTGAATTTTGTTTTCCTTTTCTTTATTTTCATCCTGCTTGTGCAAAGCTTTAATTTAAGTATGCGTATTTCACAGGCTGATACAAGGATTAAAGAACTTACTCAACAGTTGGCAATTGAAAAATTTGAACGATATCAGAATGATAAAAAGGACTCTTCTGAAAAAGAAGAGTTTTGCAGTTGATTTTAAAGAAGACTTTTCAAATAGCTGCAGTGATCCTTCATCGCTATATGAATTTCTTTCGAGATGATGTTGTTTGAACGCTGCGAGAGTTTGCTTGGTGGGACCGTGATGAAATTTAGCAACATTATCGTAACTGGTGGCTGTGGCTTTATTGGCTCTAACTTTGTTCATTATGTCGCAAATAATTATCCAGATGTTCATGTGACAGTATTAGATAAGCTTACCTATGCAGGCAATAAAGATAATATCGCCAGTCTCCCAAGAGATAGAGTAGAGCTTGTTGTAGGGGATATTTGCGACAAGGATTTGCTTGATAAGCTTGTTCCTGGTCATGACGCTATCGTTCATTATGCTGCTGAATCGCATAACGATAATTCCATTGCGAATCCGGAGCCTTTCTTAAAGACCAACATTGAAGGCACTTATTGTTTACTGGAGGTATGTCGTAAGTACGATGTTCGTTATCACCATGTATCAACTGATGAGGTGTATGGTGATCTGGCGCTTGATGATCCGAATCGCTTTACTGAAGAAACGCCCTATAATCCATCAAGTCCGTATAGCTCTACTAAAGCCGCATCAGACATGCTTGTGCGTGCATGGACTCGCACCTACGGATTACGTACCACTATTAGCAATTGCTCCAACAATTATGGTCCGTATCAGCATATAGAGAAGTTCATTCCGAGGCAGATTTCCAACATTCTTTGCGGCATTAAACCAAAGCTATACGGCGATGGTCTAAACGTTCGCGATTGGATTCACACCGAGGATCATTCCTCTGCGGTATGGACGATTCTGACCAAAGGCAAGATTGGTGAGACTTACTTAATCGGTGCTGATGGAGAAAAGAACAATATTGACGTACTTCACGCTATCTTAAAAGCTATGGGTAAAAACGAAGACGATTTCGATTGGGTGAAAGACCGTCCTGGGCACGACCGTCGCTATGCTATTGATTCGACTAAGCTGCGTACCGAATTAGGTTGGCAGCCTCAGCATACTGACTTTGCAGAAGGTCTTGCACAAACTATCCAGTGGTATAAAGAAAACGAATCTTGGTGGAGGCCTGCAACATAAGCAACAGAAGCAAAATATGCAAAGCAAGGTTATTAGTCGTACACCGCTAACGACGGATACGCATATACGTATCCTTAAGGACTGTCTAACTTTTATTAACTCTTAACAAACCTATAAGCAAACAGGTATCATTAAAATTTGGCATAATATCAATCAAATCGGAGACCTGTATGACTGCAAAAGAAAAACTGTATAAAGCTTTAAACAAAAATGCATTTTTTTCAGCCTTTTTTGAAGCGCGCAGAATTCGTCGCCATAGAGATCGCGTAGAACAAGTTCGTTCTTCAAGCTATAATTTTACTGATAGATCAAAAGGTTCAGATAAACTCTGTATTATTCTTGCTGGATATAAAGAGCCACTTTGGGATGACGTTTTTTCTCGAATTGAAGCTGCCGCTCCTGGCGATTTAGATATATGCATTATGACAAGCGGGCTTCAGAACGAAGGATTGAAAAAGGTTGCCGCGGACCATAATTGGTCATACCTCTCTACTGAAATAAATCATCTTTCGCTTATTCAAAATCTTGCTATTGAGTTGCATCCGTCTGCAAAATGGATCTTCAAGCTTGATGAAGATATGTTCTTACCAAAAACGTATTTTGAGCCGCTCATAGAAACTTATAACTTAGTGAAAAACAAAAGCTTCTATGAACCAGCTTTTGTTTCTCCACTTATTAATGTGAGTTGCTATGGCCATATACGTCTATTAGAAAAATGTAACTTACTAGAAGATTTTAGAGCTACTGGTTTAACTTCGATGAAAATAACTGATGGAATTCACCACAATAAGGCGGTATTAGAAAATCCAGAGGTTGCCAAATACTTGTGGGGTGCTACTCAGCCGGTGCTTCGTGATGTGGATGCTTTAACTGAGTGTTTTATGCGTGATCCGCTCGCTTTTACTATATGCGCTACTCGTTACAGTATTGGTGCGATTTTGTTTACCCGAAAAGCATGGGAAGAGTTTGGGAAGTTCCCCCTAACCTTTGTTGGAAGCGAATATGGACTAGGTGATGATGAGGAACATATTTGCCATTATGCATGTTTCACAGGTAGGGGAATGGTTGTTAGCGAAAATATAATTGTCGGTCATCTTGGCTATGGTCCACAAACTAAAGATATGGTCGAATATTATCTAGAGCATAAAGACCGCTTCGCTTCTCCTTATGCTTGCCTGAAAAAGGAGGGCTAATGGTAATGGCTGCCGAACAAAATCCCAATATAAAAATTCTTGTTTCATGTCATAAAGAGGTCCCTTTACCGAAGTCAGATTTATACTTGCCGGTTCAGGTCGGAGCAGCAAATGCTTCAAGCGTAATTCCGGGAATGCAGCCGGATAACGCAGGAGAAAATATTTCTGACAGAAATTTTTCTTTTTGCGAATTATCTGCTCAATACTGGGCTTGGAAAAATCTAGAAGCGGATTATTATGGCCTTTGTCATTACAGGCGCTATTTTTGTTTTGATGGGATTGATCATCCCGCAAATGATCATTTACAAATCGAGGCAGACTCTTTATCGGACTTTTCTATTCGTGACTATCAAATAAATAACGAGAGCCTCATAAGAGAAGCTTTGCAAGAATGTGATATTGTTACGCCTCCCTATTGGGATGTCTCCAAAGCGCCTACACCCGCTGGGGTAAAAAACTCTGTTCAAGAGCATATGATTGCCTTCGGTCTCTATACGAAGGAAGATGTTGCGCTCGTTAGATCTATCGTCGAGGAAAAGCAGCCAGAGTATCTTAGTAACTTTGACAGCTATATGTTCGGTAATAAATATCTAGGATATAGCTGCTATATCATGAACAAGGAATACTTTAATCGGTTTTGTGAGTTTGAGTTTAGTATTCTTTTGGAATTCGACCGTCGTTTCGATTATTCAAATATCACTTCCACGAGAAAACGTATTGCAGGCTATTTTGGTGAAGTGCTATACAGCGTGTTTGTCTCAAAGATTATTCAAGAAGGTAAAGCGCGAATAAAGCAAGTACCCCTTGTTTTCTTTTTAGATACCTCGTGTATGAATTTGCCTTCAGAAGAGTCAGATGACGGCAAAAAGTCAATTCAAATATATTGGCGTTATCGCGATAGATCTGCAAATGCATTTGAGATATGCATCGAGAGTTTAATTGAATATCTCGATTCTGGAAAAGAATATGACTTAACGGTTTTGTATGACGCTGAATTCATACTAGACGCATTCAACAATATCCTGCCATCACTTCCTGGTAATTTACATATAGTCAAAACTCACTGGTCAAATTTTGTTTGCCCTACAGAATTCGCTGATCTCTCATTGAAAAATATGGATATTGTTCAGCCATTGCTTCTTCCTTGGCTCACAAACAGCGAAGAGCCAATGCTTTGGATTGATGGACTTGTAGTTTTTAATGCGGATCCTGCTCTTTTATTAGAGGAAGAGAAAAAAGCTTATTCATGCGCAAAAAATGTTTTATTACATCGTGAGCTGAATAAGCCCTTAACAAAAAACTTTCTTGGAGATTACAACCTCACTCCAAAAAATGATCTTATTTTGGACACTGCAGTAACAGTTATTAATCCTAAACTTGCGAAGCAGAATTATACTTCGGATGAAATATGCGGTGCGGTTAATACGCTGCGCTCTAAATATCGTTTAATTGAACCAGAAAAGGAAATTGGCAAGCCGCCGACGCAAAGAAAGAAAACTCCGATTGCGCCTGGATACTTACTTGAAAATCAGGCATTTAGAGCTCATTTGCTGTTGGAGTTAAACGTTGCAGAGCTTTCTTTTGGTGAAGTTTCTTATGCTGTTGATGCGGTTGATACGGCGGCATGGCTTAATGAAGAATGGGCAAATGATTGGATTTCTGAAGAAAACCCAATTGCTGTGTATTTGGAATATGGTAAGCCGCCAATTCTTAACGCAAATCAACGTTTCGGAAATTTATACTGGAAACAGGCTAGGAAGTCTGATGTCTATGAAGTTCTTCTTGGAGAGGTGTTAGAGCCTGAAGAGACGGTGTCGCTAAAAACTGCTTTGTTCCCGGAAGGTTCGAAACGAAAAAAACTAGCAAGAAACTTACTAGGTAGAATCAAGAGGTAATATCATGTGGGATGTTTTTGCTCTAACGGTTCTGGCGGAAATCATTCTGCTTTATCTTCCGAGTGCAGTTCTACTAAGAGGTTTAAAGCTTTCTTGGCTAATGAGTTTAGTCTGTGCGCCTATTGTTTCTATTTCGGTGTATTCCTGCATGGGAATTATATACGATAAGGCCAATATTGCCAGCAGTTGGCAAACTATGTTTTTGCCTCTGTTGATAATTGCCGTCCTGATAGTGCTTCTTTCGAGGGCGGTTTCTAGGTCGGCCGTGACAGAAAAGCGTGAGTGCTTCTTTCTTTCGGATATAAAAAAAAGAAGCTGGCTAATTCTTCTTTTATATGTGGTGATAAGTTCTGCTGTAACGTTTTTTTATTTCATATTGCCCCTAAATGGGCCTGGATCATTTAATCAGGGTCCAGACAATGCTGCGCATCTTAGTCTTATTCAGTCGTTTCTAGATTCAGGTAATTATTCTTCTCTTAACTCGTCTTATTATCATGATATTAAGAATATTTATCAGGATCCTACGGGCGGAAATGGTTCTGGCGGGTTCTATCCTGCTGCTTGGCATTGTGCTGCTGCACTAGCGGGTTCTTTTACTGGAGCAGGTGCTGCGGTGTCTGCGAATGCGTCTCTTTTTGTGTTTATTGCTATTGTTTTTCCTCTGTGCGTTTTTGGGTTTGTGGGGACAATATGTAAAAACAAGTATTTAGTGGTTCTCTCTGGAGCTTTTGTTGCGCTGGGGTTTGGCGCATTTCCTTGGGGGATTCTATATTTTGGTCCTTTATATCCAAACTTTGCTGCTTTTGCAGTTATTCCATCATGTATGGCATTGTTCGTTGCTGCATTTAGTCGAAATACCGCGAAAAGTCGCAGTGCAATAATGCTTTTGATTTTTGCTGTAAGTTTGCTTGGATTAGCCCTTTTGCAGACAAACGCTGTATTTACTTTGGGCGTTTTTTTGATTCCATTTTGTATAGGATTAATATGGCGAAAGGTAGGATCTTTAAAATCACGGTTTGTGCATTACCGAACAGCGCAGGTTTTTGCTGTCTTTGCATTTTTGATAATGTGCGGACTCGTTTGGCTCATTGCATATAATTTACCGATAATGAGCGGAATAGTCAGTTATCCTTGGGCTCCGTTTACTTCTCTTAGACAAGAAATAGTAAATATTCTATTGTTATCATATAGAGATTCTGCAGCTCAGCCAGTGATGGGGGTTCTTGTTTTAGCTGGAATCATTTATCTATTAAAAAAACGAACCAATCGATGGTTGATATGCGCTTATGCGATTACGTGTTTTATGTGTATAGTCGCCGCTGTTTCAAGTGGGGAAATTCGCTCCTTTTTGATTGGCTTTTGGTATACCGATTCTTATCGCATTGCAGCAATGGCGGCGCTAGCGGCCATTCCATTAGCGTCATACGGATTATATGCAACTATATGTTTAATAATTAAGGTTTGGGATAAGGTGACCGATTGGTTTTCGGAAAATAAAACGCATTTTCGTTTTCAGTATCTTTCGGTCTCTTTAGTGATGCTAGCTCTTTTGTATTATCCGAGTTTTGTTGTACCAGGTGTTGGAAGTGTTGCTACTGCTCTGGGTGAATTCGAAAATTCCTGGTTTAACACTAACAACAATATTGGTTCTTGTGTTTTGGATCATGACGAACAGGAGTTTTTGACCGAAGTAAAGCAGGTCGTTGGAGATGAGCTTGTAATTAACAAGCCTGATGATGGTAGCGTATTTGCTTATGGAGGAAATAATATCGACGTTTTTTATAAACGAACAGGGATTGAGGCATATTTAACTGATTCAGGAGAGAGCCAGTTGTTTAGGAATAATTTGGATGAGTATGCTACCAATGAAGATGTTCAGGAAGCAGTTAAAAAGACGGGCGCTAAGTACCTTTTGTTGCTAGATGCCGATGTAAGCGACAAGGCTCAAACCAGATATTGGTTTGATCATTACTATAAAGAACTTTGGCAGGGGATGGATGCGATTACCGAAGAAACTCCCGGGTTTAAAGTTGTTCTAGCGGAAGGCGACATGAGACTTTATGAAATAGAGCCTGTTGGCTAAGTGGTTATAAATTATCAGCAGGTAAGCAATAGAGCCTCGGTTTTAAATCGGGGCTCTATTTGCAAAATTTGTAAGACTAATAAATTTTGCAGGTGTGCTGGAATTACTGGTCCGAGCCTTTAAGGGCTTTAAGCATAAGATCTTTGTCAAGTTCACTGAACTGAGTATGGTCACCAAAGAAAACAAGTTTCGATAAGGTCTTTCTTTTAGAAATAACCACGTCCAAATTTCGAGTAACACTATCAAGGTTTTGGGTGTCTTCTACTAATACAATACTTTTTCGCTTTTTGGTTAATGGACCCGCGGCAAGAATATCGGCAGGGTTCCAAATAGGCACAAAAAATGCTTCGAATCCGGTGCCAGTAATGTCGTCGTTTTGTTCGATCCAAGAGCTAATTATCGTATTTGCATCAAAGGGGTCTTTTCCGCAGAAGCGGATGAGCCCCTTGCTTTGCTGTTCGAGCCTCTCAATGCTTTTATCGTTAAAAACGTCTTGTCCCCCAAGTAGTAATATTTCTTCAAAGCCGTCTTTGCAAAGAAGTGATTGGACATCGTCTGCAATGGTATGTGCCTGGACGCTGAATAATAGAGGGATTTTATTACGGTAAGAGTAGGGAAGAAAACAAAGAATATCACCAAGGCCTTCCTTGTAAGTAAGAATCGCTTTAGATCCCCAGCCTTTTTCTCTTCCTTGGCAATAAACAGCATAGGATAGGCGCTCTTCGGTTTGCTCATTAATTACCTGAACATCTGATGTGGGGCAAACACGTTTAATGTCGGTAATAACTTGAGGTGAAATGAAGTTTTCTCCTCCCAGAACAGTAATTTTATCTGGCTGGGTTTCACGAAGTTTGTGCTCGACTAATTCAGGCAATGATTCAGCGCGTGTTAACAATATCGGCGCATCGTCTAAGCTAGAAAGTGCATTCGCTAGCATGCAAACAGCATGATTGAGCCCTGGTGCAATAATAATGTGGTCGATTTCGCTTTTAGCGAGGGATTCAAGTATCTTGACCGGTGTTGAGTATCGGTTTTCGCCCGAGAAGGTTTCAACTAGCCCATTGCGGTCTGGTGCTGGTTGTTGAAGTAAGTCAAAAATTCGCTGCTCAGCTTCAGCTGAGCCAAAATGACCGCCAAGCATACGATAAACCTGGCAGACATCATGCGCGTTGCCGGAAATTCGCTCATGGCCTTTTTCAATCCAGACAGCTTTGTTGCATAAGCGTTCAATTTGTTCGTTGCTGTGAGAAACAATAAGTACCGTTACGCCATATTCTTTAATGAGGGTGTTTATTCGGCGTTCACATTTTTGCTGAAACATGAAGTCGCCAACAGAAAGAACCTCGTCAACGATCAAAATTTCAGGAACTATCACCGTTGCGATTGCGAAGGCTATGCGGGCAACCATGCCCGAAGAGTAGTTTTTTAAGGGCATATCAAGGAAATTTGCGATTTCAGCGAAATCAACGATTTCATCGAAGTGTTCTTCAATAAATTTCTTTGGATAGCCTAAGAGCGCTCCATTAAGATAAATATTTTCTCGCGCAGTCAACTCCATATCGAAGCCAGCGCCAAGTTCAATCAAAGGTGCGATACTTCCGTTAACGGTACACGTACCCTTGCTTGGTTCTAATACTCCCGCAATGATCTTTAAGAGGGTAGACTTTCCCGATCCGTTAGTACCTAGAATGCCAAAGACATCTCCTTTTTTTACTTCAAGAGATACATGATCAAGCGCGCGGAATTCCTTAAACCGAAGTTCTCGACGTGCTAAGGCAATGGCATATTCTTTAAGGTTATTCATGGTTTCACTAGCCATGTTGAATACCATGGATACGTCGTCAACCTTGATCATAGTCTCAGCGGAAGCAGTAGGATCTTCTTCTGAAAATGAAGTTTCCCCTAAAAATGAAGTATTAACTGTTTCGGGCATATCAATTCACCTATACGTAGAGGATAAATTTCTTTTCAAGTTTGCGGAAAACGACATAACCAATTACAAGCATGATCAAGCCCATTCCGAAGCATAAAAGGTTAAGTTCCAAACTGGGAGTTACATTCCATAATGCGATATCGCGCATATAGGTAACGTAGTGATACATCGGATTGAAATTCATTATGGACATCATCCAGTCGGGCAGGATGCTTACAGGATAAAAAAGTGGGGTGGCATAAGTCCAGGCGGTAATTACTACACCCCATAAGTGCCCGATGTCGCGGAAGAAAACAACCAGCGCCGATAGAAGAAAGCCCAGACCGGCGCTGAACATTAAAAGATAGAAAAGCAGCAGTGGAAGGAAAAGCAAGTTAGCAGTGGGCATGACCTGAAAAAAGATTATTACTGCTGCAACAGCAATAAGAGATAAAACATAATTTACCAGTTGGAAAAGTACCTTTTCCAAAGGAAAAAGGATTTTTTCGATGCGGATTTTTTTAATAAGAGCAGATGAATCGATAATAGAGTTCATTGCTGTTGTGGTTGAATCCGACATTAGGGTAAATAGCGTGCTTCCTAAAATAAGATAAAGGGGGAAATTCTCAATATCGAAGCGGAAGAAAGTACTAAATACCGCTGATAGGACAATCATCATTAACAGCGGGTTTAGGACAGACCAAAGAACACCTAAAACGCTGCGACGGTATTTTAATTTAAAGTCTTTTGAGACCAATGATGACAAAATAAACCAATTACGTTTTAACGCTGATTTTTGGTTGGTTGCCACGTGGAACCTCCGATTATAAATACGCTGCGCAGAGTGTGCGGACAGCGGTGAATGGTTTATAAACTATATTATTTTATCGTATACGAAGAAACAGACTGGTAGGTTATTAAGTAAGCATACGACTTACATGTTTTGGCGATTCGCTGATCATGGTGGTTTCAAAGAAACAAGCGAGAAAGGGTCGCAAAGCTTTCTTTAATAGGTAAGATAGCCAGGTACACATTTCGTGTACGGCATAAAGACTTATGGCGTGGGTGACAAGGGTTTCCTGTATGGATTTTATTGGTTTATAGAATAAGTAAGCCCTTGGGAACGGTGTATTAATGATTAAGCATAAATTGTCGAATGTTGTTTTGAAAATAGAAGATCACATGACAGATTATCCTGAAGTGTATTATCGGACGGATTCTCTTGCGGGTGGTTCTGCCTGCTTTAGTGAAGAGAAAAGTGCACTCACTCTTAGTGGAAAGATAGATTTTCTTACTTATTTTAATTGCTGTTCTGTTGCAAAATGGCAAAGGTATGCAAATATACAGAAAATAATGCTTCATTTGGAGCTTTCGGGTGATGCTGTAACGTTGCAATTTAACGGCATGTCTCATAAGGATGCGCAACCGATAGTGCTGGCGGAAGGCCAGCGCCTTATTGGTGGCATTGAGAAAAACAATGGTCATACAATTTATGAAATCGAATTACCAGCAAGCAGTAAAGATATTGCTGGTTTCGTTTTACAAGTGCGTGGTACAGCTTACCTTTATGATGCATACTATTTCACGGAAGTAGAAGAAGACGGCATTAATCCTGTTAAACTGGTTCTCTCGACGACAACATTCAAGAAGGAAGAATATATCGTTCCAAATATAGATCTAGTAAAGCGCGAAGTGCTTGGATCCTCTGATCCCGTTGCGAAATCGTTCCATATGTTCGTAGTGGACAACGGTTGTACTTTGGATGCAGAAGCTTTATCGGATGATGGAGTAACCGTTCTTCCCAATAAGAATGTTGGCGGTGCTGGTGGATTTGCTCGTGGAATGATGGAGGCGCTTGCGAACTCTGAAGGTTTCACTCATATTTTGCTTATGGATGATGATGTTAAGGTTTCTGCCGAAAGCCTTAAACGCACCTTTAATTTATTGGCCCTGGCACAGGGGGATTATCGTGATGCCTTTATCAATGGGGCAATGCTTGCGATAGAGCAGCCAAATCTCCAATTCGAAGACGTTTCATTCGTAATTAAATCTGGCGCGTATCGTCGCGTAAAAGAAGATAAGCTCTATGTTGATCAGATTAAAGATGTAGCTGAAAACGAATCAATCAATGTAGAGGTTCCGAATGCCTATGGCGCCTGGTGGTACAGTTGCATCCCTCTAAAAATTGTTCATGAAAAGGGATTGCCCCTGCCGGTGTTTGTGCGCTGCGATGATGTCGAATATGGTATGAGAACCAATCCCACTTATATGACAATGAATGGCATCTGTGTTTGGCATGAAGGTTTTGAGGGAAGATTTCGTCCTTCGGTAGATTGCTACCAGTACATTCGCAACTTTATGATAATGATTGCGGTTGATGATTGTGCTTCGGAGAGAATGTTTGTCGCCCGTTGGGAGCGTAATATTCGTCTTCATTTGCGTACCATGGAATATGACACGGTAGAGCTGTTCTTGGATGGCATGGAAGACTACCTTAAGGGTCCTGAATATCTGGCAAGTGTTAGCGGCGAAGAGTTGATGAAGAAAAACGGTGCTAAAAATGAGAAATTGGTGCCAGTTGAAACCCTTGATCAAGAAATGGTCTCTTCCATGAAACACAGTAAACGTACTTTTGGTGGCGAGTCTCATATTAGTGAATTCTTGCGTCTGTGGCGTACGCTGCCATACGATCGTCATTTACTGCCCGATGCTTTGTTGCGCGATAAACCAGAGGCGGTCTTCTATAGTGGGCTTTCGGTTTTATCTCCTCGTACAGTAGGCACGAAAACGCTTGTCGCCTTCGACCTTGATGGGGAAAATGCTGCAGTGCGTCATATGGATCGCGAGCGTTATAAGGAGCTTATGGATCGTTTCGCTCGTTTGAGAAAAGAGCATGCTGAGCGTGGTGCCGAAGTTCGAGCAGCATACAAGGCTGCCAAACCCTGGTTGACCTCTTGGGATTTCTGGAATGAGTATTTGGGTACGGATTTGAAGCTAGCGGATTAGGATTTGAAATAGCACTGAGTGGGTGATTATGCTAGTTGAATATGATATTGAAAAAGCAATAATAGATCTTGTTCTTGCTTTTGTTTTATTCATCTCAGTAAACCGTTCGGCAGTTTTTTATATTGCTAAATATCATAATACACCGGGGGATTTTTCGAGAAATCCTGAACATGGAGTATCAAATATTCTGGTTAGAATATTGCTTCCAGTAGTGTATTTATTGATCTTGGAGCTTTTAATTTGCTTTATTGGGGCATGCACTGGATCGCAATTTTTTGATCTTAGGTCTATTCCGATTATTTCTTTCTACTGGTGTATTAGATTAGTATTGCGAAAAATATTGCAGCTAGAGCGCGGACCTTTTTGGACTCAGCTTATTGAAGCTGTGCTTTCCGTTGTTACCGCATGGTATATCGAAATGTTTATTGTTCGACAAGTACAGGAAAAGCAATTCGCAGTTTTAGATGATTCAAATGTTGTATTTCAGATTGTTTTAATAGTATTCATTGGGTTATGTCAGCTTGCTGCAAATGGCATAGCGAAACGCGCTAGTCAAAATGCAGAGGAAAACAACTTTAGCGATGCTGAATCCTTAAAGTTAGAGAAAAAGCTCTATTCGTATAAGAAGAAATACGAAGCTTGTTTTTCTCCTCGTTTTAAAGAGGATCTTTGCTTACAGGCTCTTTTTTATGCATTTGCACTTTCAGAAGATTCCAATCGTCCAAGATGGAGAAGGAAAATTGAAAGGTTACTCTTTCCTACGGGTCTGATAAAAACAACTGGGCTAATGCAGATAGCGTCAGAAGAAAAAGCCTTGTCGGACAAGGAAAGCGTTGAGCTGTCACTTCCAGTGATTGAGAAAATATGGAACAAATATCTAATAAATACAGGGTGTGTTTTATTCAGTGCCGATGATCCGCATGCATTTTGTTTTTCTGATAGTGTCTATTTGTATGATATGGCGTATTTGAGCGATAAAACTATTCAAGAGGTAAATGTTCTATATGGACATTATTGCGGAACAATGAGTATTAATATTGAAGCGTTATTTAGGTTTTCGATAGACTTCGTTCAGAAAACAAAGAGGTTTTCAAAATTCAAGAATGAAATCATTGTTGTACATAATTCTTTGTTTAAAGAGATCGTGAACTTTCGTTGTCTGGATTTAATGTGTCGAACACGATATGGAATTCGTCCAGTTAATGTGCCTATTTGTCCAGGCTTTGCTATTGCAATTGCAAGTTGCAAAGATGTTGAAACAGGGCTGACTTCCTTGAGAGACTTCGATGAAGAAGGTAGTTTACGCTTGGTCAGGAACTCCAAAGGCGATTATTTGGAGGTTGAAATCCAAATACAGAAAAGCAGGTTTAAGAGCACTAAGAGTAGACTAAATGCAAAAGGCTGGAACGTTAAATACTGTGGAGAGGTTCAAGCTGAAAAGATTGAGGAACCTTTGGGTTAGTTATACATATTCAATTTCTGGATGAAATTTTAGCCCCTCCAGATTACCTTGGATAATTGTTTTCAGACGTTCTCCTTTTTTGCTTTTTGCCTTAGTGAGTACCAGGAGCGCATGATATAGACCGCGTACTAAGATATATCCATATCCCTTAGCGCCTTCACGGCGATAGAAAACTACATCATTGCGATACGCCAACTTGTAGCGGCTTATTTTTTCTTCCGAATCAAGAGCGATATTGCCAACGCCGTTGCTCTTTGATTTGTGGGTTACTACGCTCTTTCCTGCAAGATAACAGGGATATTTGCGCGAGATACGGCGAGTGAATTCCCAATCGTCAGACCAGATAAAGAAGTCTTTAATAGGTAGTCCAAGCTCCTTAATGATCCGCGCTGGAACAAAAAGCGACACAAATGATGCGAGAGTGCAAGGCTGCAGTTCCGGAGAAAAATCAGTGATATTTTTAGTTAATGGATGACGCTGGGTGTTCATAGTGCAAATGCTACCGTCGGTCCAGCGGCAAACACTGCTTATATAACCATACTGTCCGTTTAACTGTGTGTCTGCTTTTAGAAATTCTTGCAGAGTGTCTTTATGGGGCATGCAGTCATCATCCATTACCCACACGTAGTCGTAACCCAGTTCCACGGCTTTTCTCATGCCGTAGTTAAAGCCTCCTGCGCCACCTAAGTTGGATCCAGTATTGAAATAAAGGATCTGCTTTGTATTTGCTAGCGGTTTTAAGACTTTCGAGGTTCCGTCGGTGCTGGCATTGTCGATTACAAGAATATCCAGGCTGGTTTCGCATGCTTGTGAAGCATCCGAAAAATTTTGGTTCTGAAGACAGCTAAGGCATTCAAGAAGCAGATCTTTTCGATTATAAGTAACAACAACAGCTGCAATTTTGGGCATTTTTGTCCTTAATAAAAGTGGAAGTAATTTTCAATTCATATGGTAAAGGATATAGATAATGGGTGAGAAATTACTTTAAGAAAACTTTTGTGGTGGTTGTCTTTTTTGGTTGGGTATGAGGAACTTTCGGTGGTATCTACCAAGCCCTAAGCGATAGGGAAGCGGCGCCTGGCTACGTCCAATGCAGTCTAAAGTAGCATTCGTAGAGTCAAAACGACTAAAATCTATTAACAAAACAACCACAAAAAACAAAATCGGGGATTCACCTATGAAAAAGTACGTAATGGCGCTAGATGCGGGAACAACCAGCAATCGTTGTATTTTGTTTGAGAAAGACGGAACTATCGCCAGCATTGCACAAAAGGAATTCACGCAGTATTTTCCTCAACCTGGATGGGTGGAGCACGATGCTGATGAAATTTGGTCCACTCAGCTTGGCGTGGCAGTGGAAGCGATGTCGAAAATTGGGGCATCGGCGGAAGACATTGCAGCAATAGGCATTACCAACCAAAGGGAAACAACCATTGTCTGGGACAAAGCAACAGGAGAACCTGTGTGCCCTGCTATCGTTTGGCAATGTCGAAGAACGGCAGAGTTTTGCGATGAACTGAAGGCGCAGGGCTATACCGATTTGATCAGGAAGAAAGCGGGACTGATCATCGATGCCTATTTTTCAGCTACCAAAATTCGTTGGATATTAGATCACGTCGAGGGCGCGCGAGAAAAAGCTGAGGCGGGCGAGCTACTTTTCGGTACGGTGGAAACGTGGCTCATCTGGAAGCTAACCAAGGGAAAAGTACATGTGACGGACTATTCGAACGCCGCTCGAACCATGCTCTTCAATATCAACACCCTTGAATGGGATCAAGAAATCCTCGATCTTTTGAAAATCCCCCGTTCCATGCTGCCTCAGCCAATGCCGTCAAGTTATGTATATGGCGAAACGGCAGCATCGTTTTTTGGCGGGCCGATTCCTATTGGCGGCGCTGCAGGAGATCAACAGTCTGCTCTTTTTGGCCAGGCATGTTTTCATCCCGGAACCGTAAAGAATACCTATGGCACGGGCTGTTTTTTGCTAATGAACACAGGAGAAAAGCCCGTTTTTTCCGACAATGGCTTACTGACCACCATTGCATGGGGTTTAGATGGCAAAGTTGAATATGCTCTGGAAGGGTCAATTTTTGTAGCGGGAGCAGCCATTCAATGGTTACGCGACGAGTTGCGTCTGATCGATTCCGTTGCGGATTCCGAATGCATGGCGAAAAAGGTAGAGGACACCAATGGCTGCTATGTAGTTCCTGCGTTTACTGGGCTGGGCGCGCCTCATTGGGATCCTTATGCAAGAGGAACTATTGTAGGTATCACTCGTGGGGTAAACAAATATCACCTCATTCGAGCGACTTTGGAATCACTTGCCTATCAGGTCAATGATGTCATACGAGCAATGGAGGCGGACTCTGATATTTCTCTAACCTCGCTTCGCGTTGATGGTGGGGCGAGTGCCAATGATTTCTTGATGCAGACTCAAGCGGATATTATGGGAACTCCCGTAAAGCGACCAAAATGTATCGAAACTACCGCTATGGGGGCGGCTTATCTTGCTGGTTTGGCTGTCGGCTACTGGAAGAATCGTGAAGAAGTGGAAGAAAACTGGGCGGTAGACAAAATCTTTAATCCTGCCATTTCGGAGGAAGAAAGGCAGCAGAAAGTCAAAGGATGGAATAAAGCGGTCCGCTGTTCTTATCTTTGGGCGAAAGAAGATTAGACTGTTATTTCTATGAGCGTGTTATATGGACTATATGGCCATATAACTTAAAGATAAAGTGTTATTAAAATCCAGGATAGGATATCTACCTGCAGAAACAACATGTTGCCTTTTTTCAATATATGGACATATATGGACAAATATGCCGTTGTCCATATATAAGAATTAGATAAAATTGCCTTAAACAGAGATGGTGATTTCTTTTCAGAAAATTCGACTATTTAACGAGGATTTGGTCATGGAAGAACGCGAATTTGAAAAGGTTCTTAAAGTAGGTGAAGGCGTTTCTGTTGAATTTAAACGCTGTGGCAATAAGCCTGAGCAAGATACTTTTGAAACTATTTGTTCATTTGCGAATCATTCTGGTGGGCAAATCTTTTTAGGAGTTGAAGACGATGGAGCAGTTACTGGGGTTAATGAAAAAGAATGTCTAAACATTCAGAGAAATATTATCAATGTAGTTAACAATCCAAATATCTTTCAACCCTCTGTTCCGATAGAATTTGAGCCGTTTAAATATCAAGATAAACAGATAATTCGTGTCTGGGTTCCGTTGGATGCGTTTGTCCATGAATATAAGCACGAAATATATGACAGGATGGCAGATGCAGATGTTGTTTTACGTTTAGATTCTCAAAAAAGCGATTTGTATCTACGAAAACAATCTTCGTATACTGAACAGAAAATATTTCCTTATGTGAAGCTGGATGATCTCGAATTAGATTTGCTGGACGATGCAAGGCAGCAGGCTTTAATAAAAAGGCCTGGACATCCATGGGGAAATATGTCAAATGAAGAAATATTAAGAAGTGCTGGTCTATATGCAAGAAATTATGCAACTGGAGAAGAGGGCTACAATTTGGCGGCAGTACTTCTTTTAGGGAAAGAAGAAGTAATATCGTCTATCGTGCCTGCTTATAAAACGGATGCTATTTTGCGAATTAATAATCTAGATCGTTATGATGACAGAATTACGGTTAAGTGCAATTTAATCCGCGCATATCCGATACTGCAAGATTTTTGCAAGAAGCATATGGATGATCGGTTTTATCTAGAAAATGGGCAGGCCGTTAGCCCACGTGACATAATTATTCGAGAACTTATTTCGAACACTTTGATTCATCGTGAATACTTATCTGCTTTTCCAGCTAAAGTAATTATTTCTCGAAACGAAATCGTTACAGAAAATGGGAGCAAGGCAATTTATGAAGGGCCTTTGGATCTTGCATCTTTTAGCCCTATGCCAAAGAATCCGCTAATTGCTAACTTTTTCAATTCCATAGGTAGAGCTGATGAGCTGGGTTCTGGTTCCAAGAACCTACTTAAATATGTCCGTATTTATTCTGGAGAAGAACCGTCTCTCATTGAAGGTAATGTATTTAGGGCTCGAGTTCCTCTAGTCCGCAACAGCAAGTCTTTTGAGATCGATCCTTTAGTTTCCGATTTTGTTTCAAACGCGATAAATAAAAAAGGTTATGTGACTACAGTAGAAGTTAGAGATGCTTTGGGGATAGATCACAAGGCCGCTCAGAGAGAGCTGTTAAAGCTGGTCAGTAATGGGGTTCTGTTAGCAAAGGGAAATACAAGAGCCCGAAAGTATATTGCAGTGTCCAAAGATCAATAATTCAGATATATGGACACATATGGACAAATATGCCGTTGTCCATATATTTAAATGGGCCAAGTGTGTGCTATTCCGAAGAAATTTTGAGATGAGCTAATAATGATTGGGTTTTGATCTGCTCTCTAAACTCTCCAAAATGTCTTCGAGAGTTTAGAGAGTTTATTGTTTTGAGTGTGCTTGAGGGCACTAAAGATCATCTAGAAAGAGTATTCACTAAAGACTGAGGGTTTGTAATTAGTTGTTACTGAGGTTTTAGCCAGCACTCTGTTAATAGATGTTTTAGTGAAGTTGACGGAGTGATGCGCTTTAGTGCTTTGTTGTTTTTGGCTTGCAGCAAAGGATTTTTTTCCTTTGCTGCACTTAAACTAGCTTCTGACAACATAGAGGCACTCGGCAACAAATGAGTTTAATAATCACAAGCTCATAGATGATGATGCTTTCAGAAAAAGTGTTAAAACAAAAATAACTTGACTCTAGCAGAGGCATTCCCACGTCCGAAGTGCGCAAAACAGGCCTATAATAAGACGGTTCATAAGGCGATATAAACAGAATAGATAGAACGAGGTAGCACGTGACTTGTGCAATTATAGGATGTGGCAACGCCCTTCCCGCATTGGACGTAACAAATGATCATATGGCGCAATTGGTTGAGACGAGCGACGAATGGATATCAAAGCGTACAGGCATCAAGAGCCGCAAAGTTGCCGTAGAGGAAACCAGTACTGATCTTGCTGAGACCGCTTCACGTAAAGCGCTTGGCTGGGCAGATGGTGGCTACGCAGAGCGCACCATAAAGCCAGAAGATATTGATCTGATAGTATTTGCTACCGTAACCCCTGATGTTTTAGTTCCTTCTAATGCGGCAATTTTGCGTCGTCGCTTAGGTTTGGAAAACGCTGCGTGCTTTGACCTGAATGCTGCTTGCTCAGGCTTTGTATATGCGCTTACCGTTACGGAAAGCATGATAGTGGCAAGCGCAACGGCATCTAATCGCAGCGACTTTAAGCGCGCTTTGGTGGTGGCAGGTGAACGCCCGAGCCGCATTACTAATTGGGCCGATCGTAATACTTGTGTTCTTTTGGGCGATGGTGCTGGTGCGGTCGTTTTGGAGTACGATCCTAGCCGTGCAGGTATTTTGAGCACCTTTATTGCCAACGAAGACGATATTCATAACTCGCTTACGTGTCCTATGCCGCTTGACGTGGTGCCACCCTTTGATGAGGGCGGCGTGAATCACGGTGCTGCACAAGCGACCGATAAAAGCCATGCTTCTATCGATGAAGAGCTCGCAATTATTGAATCGCTTGAGGCGGGTGCGCCTCGTAATATATTGCGCATGAATGGCCAACAGGTTTTTAAGTTTTCTGCACGAGCTATGAATTTGGCTGTAACGGAGGTCTGCCAACGTGCGGGCGTTACGCTTGATGAGATTAAACTCATCGTTCCTCATCAGGCAAACGAGCGAATTATTGATTTTGCGGCGCGAAGAATGCATGCACCAAAGGAGCTGTTTAAGCTCTCGATCGAACATCGCGGTAACTCATCGGCGGCAAGTGTCCCTTCTGCGCTTGCCGATGCGTATAACGAAGGCCAGATTAAAAAAGGCGACAAAGTAATTTTGGTAGCTTTTGGAGGGGGCTTTACCTTGGGCGCCGTGTTGTATGAAGTGTAGGCACCGTGTTGCGTGAGGTACGAGTGTCGGCTGCATGAATGTAGATGTCGTGCTGTACGAAGTGTAGTTAGGTTTCATTCACCTGCTCGTAGTTTAAATACTCGTGTCAAAATGGTACTCTTTGGGTAACTTTTAGGTATTTCCACCTTTTATGAGGTGATTTGTGTGGATAGTACTTTTACTCAGCGCGTACAGGAATTGGCAGCGCGCATCGAACCGTATCTAATCGAGAAACGTCGCTTTTTTCATGCTCACCCTGAATTGAGCGGTGAAGAAGTAAATACGACGGCAGCTATAGCGCAAGAGCTTGATGCCATGGGCATAGATTATGCACTCCCTAACGACTTTATTCCTGGTCCTGCGCCTGCGCAGTATACAGAAAGTGAAAATCTTGCATCTTTGAAAGAAACTGGCAAGGCATTTGTACGACGGGATGTTGAAGCGCGGGGCGTGCTGACAAACGCCGCCAACCGCAAGAACGCGTCTGAGACTACTAAGGACCAGGCCATGTCAGTGAACGCTACCAGCAACCAGGACGCATCGGCGAGCACTGCGAATAGCGATGGCGAATCGACAAGTGCTGCAAATTGCCATGATCTGTCGACAAGCACCACCAAAACTCCCCAGGGTGGTTCTACGATTAGCTCTCAATCAGGTCTTATTGTCACGATCAGAGGGGAAGCGCCTGATGCATATGACGAGCAGGGCCGACCCAGGCACCGCATAGTTTTGCGGTCCGATATTGATGCGCTTCCTATTTTGGAACAGACAGGCGCGTCATATGCCTCGAAAAACGAAGGCGTGATGCATGCCTGTGGCCACGATTGTCACATCGCAATGATGCTCGGAGCAATCCGCCTGCTCAACGAATTACGCGGGCAACTTCGGGGTGAAGTGCGCATAGTTTTCCAGCCTGCTGAAGAAATATCCATTGGCTCGCGCCGAATGATTGCGGCGGGGGCGCTCGATGGGGTGGAAACCATCTATGGAGCTCATATTTGGAGCGAAGTGGAAGCGGGAACCGTTTCGATTGAGTCAGGTCCGCGCATGGCCAATACCGACTGGTTCCGTGTCGACATCAGTGGCTCGAGTGCGCATGGTGCAATGCCCCATAAGGGCGTTGATGCCATTGTCGTTGGAGCCGCTATTATCGAAGCACTTCAGGTTGTCGTGAGTCGCGATGTGTCGCCGTTTGACCCAGTGGTTCTTACTATTGGGGAATTCCACGGGGGCGTAGCGCGTAACGTCATGGCAGGAACGTCTTACCTGACCGGAACGGTACGTTCGTTTGATCCGAAAGTTCGTGAATTTTTGCGCGAGCGCATGGAATTCATGGTTCACCATGTGGCGCGATCTTATAGCGCTAAAGCTGATTTCGAATGGCAATCAGGCAATTCAGCCCTTATCAACGATAAAAAATGTGCCAAACGCGCCATAAAATCGGCGGTAAAGGTGTTAGGCGAAGACGCGCTGGCGAAATATGAAGGCACGCTTTCAGGGGAGGATTTCTCTGAATATCTGCGAGTAGTACCAGGAGTGTTTGTTTTTGTTGGAGGGAAAAATCCTGAAAAAGGCGCCGATCACCCTCAGCATAGTTGCTACTACGAAGTGGATGAAAGCGTTCTTGTTAGTGGTGCGAAGCTTGCGGCGCAATACGCTTTCGATTTTCTGAATGAAGATTAAAGGTAATAGCGATAGCCTAAGAATAATTCTTGAAATGAAATACAAATAGAAACGTAAGAGGCATCCCGCAGGATGCCTCTTTAGATCTAGATTGCTTTAGATAGAGTTTTAAATTCGAGTTAGACCGTAGTTCAAAAGGGTCTCAGATTAACCTGCGTTCCAGCCGCCATCAACTACCAAAACATCGCCACTGATGTAAGCAGAATCTTCGCTTGCCAAGAAAAGCGCTGCCTTGGCGATTTCTTCGGTGCTGCCCGGCTCGGGTCCGCATGCCAACACGGGCTGGATGCGACCATAACCATTAGGATTTGGCTGACCCATTGAGGTAGCAATTTCTGAAGCAATGCCGCCTGGCGCAATGGCGTTCGCTCTAATGCCGTCTTTCATATACATGTAAGCGGTATTCTTGGTCATGGAGATTACGGCTGCTTTTGATGCGCAGTAAATTGCTCCTGCACAGGTGCGCATTCCGCCAAGAGAAGCAACGTTAACGATTGAACCACCATTGCCTTGCTCCAAGAAGACGTTGACTGCTTTTCGCATCGCGCAGAAGGGGCCAAACATATTGACCGCCATAACTTTTTCGTACTTTTCATTAGTGGCATCACCGATAGGACTCATATCGTCCATAATGCCTGCATTATTGATAAGCACATCGAGTTTGCCAAACTTTTCTACAGCAAAATCGATCATGCCTTCACAAATACTCTGATCAGAGACGTCTCCGGGATAAATTTCGATCGTTCCTGGAGCCTCTGTGAGCGATTCCTTGAGTGCCTCAAGGCGTTCTTTTCTGCGAGCGACAGCAACAACAGAAGCGCCTTCAGCAACAAAAAGACGAACAATAGCATCTCCCATGCCGGAAGATGCGCCGGTAACTACTACCGATTTTCCTTGCATTTTCATAGGATCATCCCTTTCGATATACAAAGGCGGGATTAATGAATGCCTTTAGATAACAGTAGTCGAGCAGGCAAAAAGAAAAGACCGCGAGCTGGACTAGCGGTCTTAATTATGCTGTATGAGGGTAAACGGTAGTAAATTGCAGATAAGTGGTTGCTTTAGCTTGTCCAGGGCTTATCGAAGTCGGGTTCCAAACTGCCGTCGTCGGGCCTATTAAACAAAGTTTCCTGTCCGCAGTCCTGGCAAGTGCCAACCAACACTTTATGTTTATGGAACAGGGTGTAATACAGATAAATCAAAGCAAAGGCTACTGAGAAAGCAGGCATGAAGAAGAAGAAAACAACAACTGCTACTGCTGCCGCCACATGGATATACCATTTTGAGGGGATGCGACGCCTATCGGGGACATATTCCATATTGGTGCTGCCACAGTGGGGACAGGTAATAACAGGTTTTTTATCTTTTCTTTTATTGGGGTTTGTCGGCTCGTATTTCTTATTTTTCGCCATCCCGAATCCCTCTCTTTTAAACGGGTGAACGCAAAGTTCTCTTATTGAGTAACCTCATAAGGGTAACACGTTCATGTGGGGAGAGGTCAATTCTCCTTCATTCGATTCAACACGATATTCAATTTTCAGAATCAATGTATTTCGGGAAACGATACTTTTGGCTCGAAATCAAAAAGAAGAACCAAAATCTCTTTAGGGGATTTTGGTTCTCGAAAGGTTATGTGATGTAAATTTTTACAACTCTTGAAGGGTTATATGTCATGAACCCGGATGGTCAAAAGACGTCGACTAAAAGCCCCACATCTTTACTTCGGTTTCGAGCTCTACATCAAAGTGATCTTTCACGGTTTTTTGAACATCACGAATGACTTGCAGCACATCTTGGGCTGTAGCATTTCCGGTATTTACAACAAAACCTGCATGTTTAAGGGAAACTTGGGCGCCGCCGACGGTATGCCCCTGCATGCCAGAATCCTGAATAAGCTTGCCAGCGAAATACCCGACAGGACGCTTAAAGGTGCTTCCCGCACTTGCCATTTCAAGAGGCTGTTTGGAAGCGCGGCGTTCAGCCAAATCGTCCATACGTGCCTGGATAGCGTTTGTATCATCAGGGTGCAACACAAGTTCAACACTGAGAACGATAAGACCCTCATCACCCATCATTGAGTGGCGATAGCTCCAATCTGCTTCCTTTGCTTCAAGTGTTTTTACTGATCCGTCAGGGTAGAGACAGGTTACCGAACGTGCAACGTCTTTAAATTCTCCCTCATAAGCGCCCGCATTCATAATGGCAGCACCACCGATAGATCCCGGAATGCCGCTTGCGAATTCATAGCCCGCTAAACCAGCAGCACATGCCGCCTTGGCAACAGCCTCGTTAGTAGCACCAGCTTGCGCAATAATTGTGCTTCCCTCAATAGTGATGTCAGAGAGGGCGTCACCAATTTCGATTACAACTCCTCGAAGGCCTTCATCGGATATAAGCAGGTCACTTCCGCAGCCAATAACCCACCAAGGCATGGATGCTTTCTTTGCTGCCTCAATTGCTCCATGTATTTCTTCGGCGTTCTGAGGACGAACCAAGTAATCTGCTGGTCCACCAACATTGAAGGTGGTGTGTTTTGCCATCGGTTCGTCGCAGAGAATAGCATGGGTGTCAAAGATATGTTTCAATTCCTGGAAAAGAATTTCAGTACTCATAGAGATAGTCCTTTAATAGGTCGATAGATTGGTTGTAAGTGTAACGTACCATTAAATAACTTGCGCGTGAGGCATAGCGCGTTAACGCGATGTTTATTTATAAAACGACACTTTTTAATAGGATGGCGAGAAAGATTAATTTTCGCATGATGATTTGTTAGTTTTCGTCAGAAAAATGGAGTAGCATACACTGACGGTTATACAAATAAGGTAATACCACCAAGAAGACGCGCGCAGGCTTTGGATCTTACTAACAAAACAGGGAAGGATAGAGGGGCAGTATGGAGAAGTATCTATTTTGGGGAGCGTTCTTCTTTGCGTACCTTATTAATGGTATTACGGGTTTTGCGGGGAACATTTTCGCTATGCCTGTTGGCATGTCTACCATTGGACATGAAACCTCTATTGCGGTACTCAACTGCACCGGCCTTCTTGCAAGCATCATGATCGCCGCCACCAGTTTTAAACATATCGTGTGGCGCGAAGTAGTGAAAATGTGCTCCATTATGTTGGTCTTTATGTGCGTGGGCGCCTGGATTAATACGATTGCACCTCTTGATTTTCTTCAGAAAATATATGGTGTTGCGATTTTGGTAATTGCAGCGCGAGGTCTATTTTTTAATAAAAAGAACAAGCTTCTTCCCGAATGGCTGCTGATAGTTATCGTGGCCATTGCAGGCATCATTCAAGGTATGTTTGTATCCGGCGGATCATTCTTGGCAATCTATGCTCTCCAAAAGCTAAAGACCAAAGAAGAATTTCGTGCCACCACCACAACAGTGTGGACTATTTTAAATGGAACTTACGGTGCCTACGGAATTATCCAAGGTGATCTTTCGGGTGATGGGTGGCTTATTCTGCTGGTTTGCATCCCTCTGCTTATTTTGGCTACTTGGCTTGGGGGACGTATTCAAAAGCGCTTCAGTCAAGAGCAATTCATCAAAGCAAGCTATATTCTGCTCATCGTTGTTGCAGTGGTGCTTCTCCTGAAATAGTAATTTCAGGAGAACGAAGCCGAATCTTCAATTAGCGCGATACGAGATAAGGTGGAACTTAAGCGGATTGTTTTGAGGTGTGCAAACACGCAAACAGGTTCGTATGAAAGGAATCGTGCAATACCTCTGCGATTTACCTTAAAGCACGTAAACAGATTCGTGCAAAACCCTCTGGCGATTTGTTTTGAAGCACGCGGGCAGATTCATGCGAAATCTTAACGATTAGCCTTTAAGCGAGCAAACAGATTCGTGCTATTTTGTCGGACCCATGAAATTACCGAGCTCTGCATCATAGTCAAGTTGACATTGCCCATTTTCAAGGGGCAGAGCACTACACCCATCATTTTGGTGCGTGGTTTTGCGAGCTTTAATGCTTCACGTGCTTGAGGCGTGGAAATCATTGCGCGAATCGCGGCACGTTTCTCTTCGGAGGATAAGGTGCAGTTGCGATTAGTGATGTTCTCGATGCATCCAACTAATCGTTCTGCATAGCGGCGGGCTAAAAATTCGCGCACTTCAGGGGTGTCGATACCCCAGTACTCAAATAATTCTTTCATCCACTGATGCTCTTCTTCGCGCTTATCGTACATGTCGGCACGATATTTAGTATTTTCGCTTTCTGCACGTGCGCGAAGGAAATGATAATAGTGGCCATCTAGACAACCTACTCGCTCAACATCACGCATTACTTCCAAATTAAAAGGCAAATCATCCCAGAAAGTAGTAGGGAAGCGTAGATTGTGCTTATTAAGGTATTCGCGACGATACAATTTATTCCACGGCGCATACAGAAGCTGTGCATCAAAAAGCTTATAGGCTTCGTTTCGGAATTCCTCACGACTTGCAAAAATTTTATTGGGTGCATTGCGTAATTCGCGATAATAACGACCTTCATTATCGTAATACGTGTCAATGGTGAAGCCTGTCACAAGCAGATCAAGATCATGTTCAGCAGCAACGCTATACATGTCGGAGAGCATTTCGGGATCGCACCAGTCATCTCCGTCCATAAAATATAGGTAGGTTCCACGAGCGATTGCAATTGCTGCGTTGCGAGCGCTTGCAGCCCCAGCATTTTCTTGATGAATGACGCGGATGCGCATATCGTAGTCGGCAAGCAAGTCACACAGTTCAGCACTTCCGTCAGTGCTTCCATCGTCCACAAGCAGAATCTCGTAACTTCTAAACGTTTGGTTCTGCAGCGAATTAACTGCACGGCGAAGCCAAGGTTTCACGTTGTAAACCGGAATAATGATGCTTATAGAAGGACTATGAGACAATTGCAATCTTCTTCCAATAACGACCGATACAAGCGCGCTTTTAGGCGTGCGAAACAGTGCGCAAAGCCAGATGTCCTTTTGTTCGTAACGAATAGTAACAATTTCGCTACGAATCAAAGGTTCATCAAGTCATTCTATACAAAGGCATGCGTAAGAGTTGTGGAGAGCGTATGTGTTCAAACTACCTCCATGTATTCGAGGACACCTTAGCCTTTTTAGTTGCTCTTTTTGAAGCTTTACTTTGTTGGCGGCTTTTCTTTTGTAGAGGGGAACTCTTCAAAGAGAAGACTGTGCCTTCAAAAGGAACCTCCTAATGAACTGAACCCACCTCTGATGAACTTTTTACGAGGAAGTTCTTAGTGGGGCGCGGGGTTGTGTGAAGTATTGCCAATGAATACCCTTTGGTGACCAAATACGGTATATAATCATGATTTGGCGTTTGCGAGTCCGTTTCGCCAAGCAGGTAAAGAACGAACTAGAACCAGGAGGGGCTCATGAATTGGCTTGAGTATGCCGTGCTCTTCCTTGTTGCGGGCTCAGTCACTATTGCTCTTGTTCCTGCGGTGAAACGCTTGGCTGTTCGTCTTGACGCCATTGATTACCCTAGTGCTCGACGAGTAAACATGCTTCCTATTCCTCGTTTAGGTGGGGTGGCAATTCTAGGCGGCATCATTGCTGCTCTAATAGTGCTTGGCCTAGGTATGACTTTTTTAGGGTGGGATAATCCCTTCGCTCCAAATGACGACATTACTCCTAATTATGTGGGAGTGTTTATAGGTATCTTGTTTATGTTTGGCGTTGGCGCGGTGGATGATGTCGTAGACCTAAGCCCTAAAGTAAAAATGCTCGGCCAAATTATCGCTGCCTGTATCGTAGCGGGATCAGGGTTGTTGCTCGCAAATATTCACAATCCTATTGGCGAAGGCTATATTGAATTTGGATGGGTTGCATATCCTTTAACCGTATTTTATCTGGTTGCTTTTGCGAACATTATCAACTTAATTGATGGTCTTGATGGTTTAGCGGCGGGTATTACTGCAATCTCGGCAGCTACGATTTTGTTGTTTGCGGTTTGGACCGATCGCCCTGATGCTGCGGTCTTTAGTGTTTTGCTGCTGGGTGCCTGCATTGGGTTTCTGAAAGATAATTTTTATCCTGCTTCTATTTTTATGGGCGATTCAGGTGCTCTTTTGCTGGGCTTTTCGCTTGGCATCATTTCACTTTTTGCGGTGGCTCGTTCTACTCTTTTTGTTTCTTTGCTGGTTCCTATCCTGGCGGCAGGTGTTCCGATTCTCGATACTTTTTTCGCGATTGTGCGACGCAAGCGCGAACATCGTCCCATCGATGTGGCAGACAAAGGACATATCCATCATCGCTTAATGCGTGCGGGATTTAGTCAGCGTGCTACGGTCTTAATTATGTGGGGCTGGACGATAATGCTGTCTGCTTGTGCGATTGTTATTACGGTGGCAGATAATCTGGTTCGCATTCCTATTTTCTTGGTTGCAGCAGGTGTTACGGTGTATGCCATCGTTAAATTACGCCTTTTGGGCGATGCACTACGCCATCATTTCAATCCGCGTACCAAGCCAAATCGTTCCGAAAAGAATGCTGATGGTATAAACGATAACGTTCAGGATAAGGCTTGATCTTTCGAGCGTTACATTTCGAACGTTACGCTTCGGACACCATATTTCGAGCGCCACATTTCGAACATCACGCTTCAGGTGTCGCATTTCGAATATTACGCTTTGGTCACCAGTGCCTTGTATTCCCTTTTATTCGACACTCTTTAACGCTTCAATCATGTCAATCTTAGCCAGGGCGCGATTCGAAAGCAGAGCTACAAGCCAGGCGAAGAATAAGGTTAAGGCACACGCATAAACATAACTTAAGGGTTCAATCGTGACCGCAAAATAAATAGACGGCATCTTCAGCACGTAGGTGAGTGATTGACTGAACGCATAACCTAAAGGAATGCCGCATATCATGCCAAGTGCGGTAAGCAAAATGGTCTCTTTGTTTACATAGTGATTAACTTCGCGTTTACGAAAGCCCAAAACTTTGATAGTTGCTAGCTCGCGAATACGCTCAGAGATATTGGTTGTAGAGAGTGTGAACAACACCACAAAGGCAAGAGCGGCCGCTAATACGATAATGACGTACACCACGGTATTAATGAGCGAGAAGGATTGCGAGAATTCTTCGCTCATTTTTTGAGTGCTTGTTACGGTCATAAAGGTTTCGTTGTCGGTAAGCTCATTGGCAAATGCTTCTTGTTCTGCAGCGTCATCGCTTACGAGGTTGATGAAAAAGCCATTTAGGTCTGCTGAAGTGCCGAAATACTTTTCATAAGTGCTTTCGGTAAGGTAGGCAGCATTACCTAGGTAGTTATCAATAACGTACTGAACGGGGACATCCGCCTGTTTTAGAGTACTTGTTTCTACATGAGCACTTCCGCCTTCTGGAATGCCAAGGAGCTCTGCTGCGTTTCTTGTGAGTAGCATCCCTTCATCGGAAAGCTCGCAAGGGCTATCTGCGGAGGTGCGGGTATTGATGAAATCCGATAGAGAAGTCCCGTCAGGCACAATAAAAAGCTGAAGACTTTCTTTTGCTTCGCTCGTAGTGCTTCCCGCAGAAGATGTGTCTGTTTCGCTGTTGGGTGAAGCGGGTGAGCTTACGGTAACACTGTCAACGCTGAGGGGCTGAACTGAAGAGATGCGCGTATCTTCTTCGAGGGTTTGAAGCGATGCGTCGAAATCCTCCTGATTTACCACAGCGAGCACATCGTAGCGATTGATGTCGTTATATTGCATTACCGAAAGAGCGTGAACGGAGTCGCGAATAGAAAAACCGCAGATCAAAAGAGCCATGCATCCCATAATGCCAAAAATGGTCATGAGAAAACGCTTTTTATAGCGGAAGATGTTGCGCGCGGTAACTTTATTTAAGAAGGACATGCGATTCCAGAGCGGAGTTATGCGTTCCAAGAAAATACGAGAACCAGCTTTGGGTGCTTTTGGACGCATGAGAGCGGCGGGGGTTTGTTTTAGTTCAGAACGGCAGGCAAGTATAGCAGCTCCTGCAATTCCAACAATGAAGAATAGTACGCTCCCTATTCCATACAGGGCATCAAAGGAATAGAGATATTCAGGGATTTGATACATGGCTTCAAAAACAACCGAGAACAAGAAGGTGGGGAATACGATAAAACCGCATACACCTCCAAGGATGCCACCAATAAGGGAAGCGCCTAAGGCATACATTAAGTATTTCATCAATATGGTATGGCGGCTGTAGCCTAAGGATTTGTATGTTCCAATAAGGCTTCGTTCTTCTTCAACCATGCGTGTAATGGTGGTAAGGGCAATAAGAACTGCAACGATAATAAAGACAACAGGAAATACTAAGCCGATAGCTTCAATAGAGGAGGCGTCACTTTCGACGCTGGTGTATCCTGCATTGGAATCGCGCGTTTGAATGTACCATTGCGCTGCTTCGATATCGTCAACTTCAGCGCGCGCATCAGCGATTTGCTGCAGGGCATCTGCTTTAGTTTTTTCATACTCTTGACGTTGGGTATCAAGCTCGGTTTGACCTGCTTGCAAATCTTTTTCGCCTGCTGTGATCTGCTGTTCACCTGAGGTAATTTCTTGTCTGCTTGCTTCGAATTGCTGGCGTGCAGAGGCAAGTGCGGTTTCGCCTTCGGTGATTTGGGAAAGCTGAGTGTTGAGTTGCTGTTCGGTGGTCTCAAGTGTCTTTAGTTGTTCGTCAAGAGGGGCAAGCTGGTTGGCACGTTCTTGTTCGATCGCTTGTAGTATTGCCTGATAGGCACTCTCGTCTATTAGTCCCTGATCAAGGGCAGCTTGTGCATCTTCAATTTGTGCATCACATGCAGCATTTATCTGTTGTATGCCACTTTCAATTTGGGTGCGTCCTTCAGTAACCTGGTTAAGACCCTCTTCAATTTGCGCACGTCCTTCTTTGAGCTGTTGGGCCTGTGCTTCCAGCTCGGCTTCGCCATCGGCGAGCTGTTGCCTACCTTCGGCAAGTTGCGATTTGCTTGCATTGAGTTCTTCCCAGCCGTCGTCAATTTGAGCTTGGGCATCGGCAAGCTGGGATTCAGCTTCTGTAAATCCATCTTGCGCTTCAGCTTCCTGTTCATCAATAGTAGCCCGAGCATCCTGCTTTATTTCATCAGTGCGAGCCTGCTCGCGTTCGGTACGCAAGGTTTCAAGATTATCCACAACCGTGTTAATGAGGGAGGTGTACTGATCTGAATAACTTGATATTCCGTCAGCGTTTGTCGCTTTTATGTATATCGTGGTGAAGGTATCGGCCACTTCGGGATCAACCGCATCCGCTGTTACGAAAAAGCAGCAATCGGGAGAAGCGCTCGCGCGAATTGCGATAGGACCAGTAGGGTTGGTCAGCTCTGTTGGATCGATTACCGTGCCAGTAATGATGTATTCGGTGCGCTTAAAAAGAGCGTCAGAGCCGTTGTCTTCAAGGGTTACGGTATCCCCTATGGATGCCCCAGAAACATCCAAATAATTTTGAGTGACCGCAATTTCGTTTGAAGCGGTTGGTAATTCTCCTGAAACCAGATAGGGCTCATTGATGCCGCTTTCAGAGAGTGTTTTCACTTCAACGCTTAAGCGCGACGATCCTGCATCGGTATACGTGTCTTCTGTCCAGGTGCCTTCCGCCTGTTGAACGCCCTCAATTTTCGAAACGGCTTCTACATCATCGGCGCTCAGACCAAGGGTGGATTGAATAGAAACGTCATAGAGCTGTTGCGAATCGAAGAATGCATCGGCAGAATTGCGCAGGTCAAAGCAGGAAGCGCGCAGACCAGTAACCATCGTTACGCCAAGTACGCATATAACCAGGATGGAGATAAAGCGCTTGCGGCTTTGAACGATGGTTCGCCATATGTCTTTCCTAAACGCGTGTGCCATAACTACCTACTGGATCGCTTGTTTCGCTACCATTCGATTTCTGCGATAGGCGCAGGATGCTTGTTTATTTCAGTGGAGGTGACGCGACCACTGTTTACCCGAATAACGCGATCTGCCATGGGGGCAAGCGCGGCGTTGTGCGTAATGATGAGAGTGGTCATGCCGCTTGTGCGACACATGTCTTGCAAGAGCTGCAAGATTTGTTTGCCTGTTTTGTAGTCCAGCGCGCCTGTGGGTTCGTCGCATAAAAGAAGTTTAGGATTTTTTGCTAACGCACGGGCGATAGCAACACGCTGTTGTTCACCACCAGAAAGCTGTGTGGGAAAGTTATTGAGGCGTTTTTCGAGCCCAACTCGTGTAAGTGTTTCAGTGGCATCAAGCGAATCGGGACAAATTTGTGCCGCCAACTCCACATTTTCTTTTGCTGTGAGGGTGGGGACTAAATTGTAAAACTGAAAAACGAATCCAACAGCAGAACGACGGTATTCAACCAGTTGAGATTCACTACACTGGGCAATGTCGGTGCCGTCTACCAGAACCTCACCTGAAGTGGCGCCGTCCATTCCTCCCAGGATATTGAGAGCAGTTGTTTTTCCTGCGCCCGATGCACCAAGGATAATTGCGAGCTCTCCTTGTTCGACACAAAACGTTGCTCCGTCAAGCGCACGAATTTCTGTTGCGCCTGATCCGTAGCATTTCACAACGTTGTTAAATTCAATGTAGGCCATGGGATGGCTCACTTTCTGGTGATTTCCATTCGGCTCTTTATTGTCTTCAGGACTTTAAGCCTTTGACGCGCTTTGGCTCTCGAATCGTCTTTCACGAGATAAGTCGTCATTTAATAAGCTGTCATCTACCTCGTTATATGAGTATAGAAGAAATATCACGTGGCAAAACCAACAGCTTGCCTGCTTCTGTTTTAAACACATAACAAGCTCTCATGGTGCCGCAGACTCGCATGGTGTCATGAGTCTGTATGATGCCGCGGGCTTGCATGTTGTCACAAGCTTGCATTGCAACATGTTAGCCTCATCACACAACAAGCCCGCACGAGACGGGCTTGTTGCTAGAGGATGCACAACGTGAGAGGGTACAGAGAAATCAGAGTTGCCATCTTATATAAATGTCGGAATCAAACAGTAGGAATAACCGTTTTCGTAAACTGAAGCTAACCGAAGTGCTTAAGCTAACGAACTATTCGAAAGCTTGCTTTTAGTTAACAGTCGGGGGAGGGTTAGTCGATAGAAATCAAACGTTTGCGATCCTCAGGCTTTGGCAATTCTTTCTTGGGAACATTAATTTTCAAGATGCCGTTTTCGAACTTAGCCGAAATATCTTCTTCCGAGATGTCGTCACCTACATAGAAGCTACGACGGCAAGAGCCAACGAAACGTTCTTTGCGTAAGTATGATCCGTTCTCATCCTTGTCTTCAGTTTTCTGCTCAGTATGAGCGTTAATAGTCAAATAGCCTTCGTCCAAAGCAATTTCTACGTTTTCTTTCTTGAAGCCAGGAAGATCAATATCAAGCTCATAAGCGCTAGGGGTTTCTTTGATGTCGGTCTTCATTAAAGAAGCGGTAGTGGTCTTTGGTGTGGTGTCGTTAAAGAATCCGAAATCAAAAGGATCACTCAAAAAGTCGTTAAAGAAGTTTCTACGTGCCAGCATGATCATCATCCTCTTTCATGTGTGTGCGGTGGCGGTTCGCTGTTTCAAGTGCTTAAGTCAACTCTTGCTGAAACCAACAAATGGTTTGCAAAGCAACGTTCGAACAAGAGAAGAAACAGTCACTTAAACAGTTACCGCTCATCGCGTTTCTTAGTTCACTTGGTATAATAGCGCGGAATTAGCACTCTTAAGCCGAGAGTGCTAATTTGGTACCGTTTCGTAAGAGTTCAACAAAATGCAAGATTATGTAGAAGAAAATGTATAGAAAATACGGATAGATAACGTAAATAGGACAAAGAAATAAAACAAACTGATACCATTAGCCCATGGATGATCGGGGCACATCAGGTAATCACAGATCAAAACAATCATTCTCCCATGAAGAGGATGATTATTTTGCTGTCTCAGATCGTCGAAATTCAAGATCAAAAGCACAAAACCAATTTCAACCAAAAGCCCTTGAAAAAGTGCGTTCTGCCTTTACTTCGCGTAGTTATGTGAATCACGGCGAACGTGCAGAGCGTACGAATCGCGGTCGTAGTTCTCGCGCCGATCACAGCGAACACACGGAGCGTATTAGCCAAAGAAACGCTACGAAACGATGGGATGCCGATAATCGCGGAGAACGCAACTTTCGTGTTGATCGCGCAAATCGTTCGGAAAGCGCGGGTCGTTCGGATCGTGCAAATCGTTCGGATAACGCAGATCGCACGAGAAGCGTTGGTCGTTCAGATAGTGCAGGTCGCTTAAATAATGATGGTCGGATGAGTCGTGCTGATCGCACGCATCGCGCAGATATTAGACACCGCGAAACCTACCGTGATTCGAATGCTGAATCTCTGCGTCAAGGAAATTCTCGAAATCGGATAGCTGGCTCATCGCAGCGTAGCAGGTCAGCTCGTGATGCTTCTGTGGATGCTTCGCAACGTCGCAGGAGTTCCGCTTCTCTTCGTTCGAGCTATGGGCGGGCATCAGATTATGCACGCCATGCCGACAATGATCCAAGGCAGGATTTTGAGTTAGGTGATGGATATCAGTCCCGAAGAAGACGCGGAGAATTTTCTGACCCAGATGGCGGACAGATCGGCAGGATGGGTTATGGCGAAAGAGGAGAGCGCGACCGGCGAGGAGAGCGCTACCCTCGAGGAGAGCGCCATTCTCGTGATTATGATGCTTCCTTAGAAGGCGGCTATGCTTCTCATGCTTCGAGAAGAGGCCGTCATTCCGAACCGGAAGTGTACGTGAGATCAGGATCTGGACGAGGAATTTTTGGCGGTGGGCCTTCTCTTCCGTTTGGATTGGGCGGGTATGGAACAGGATACCGAGGAGGACATGCTGCAGGAGGAGGATCTCTTTTTTCAGCGTTGCCCCTTCCGGTGCTTTATGCGCTGCCTGTTGTGGTTTTAATTCTTATCATTGTTCTTCTTGTTTTTGTTGTTTCTTCGGTTCAGTCTTGTTCGTCAGGTGGTGAACAGGAGCAGATTGAGGTGCAGGAGGTCCAGCCAGTAAACTTGAGCTATCAGGCTTCAGTGACGGGGCTTGATTCGGTAGCAGACTCGGGGTCCTCTATTGCTGGATTCACCTTGGCAAACGAAGGACGGAATTATATGCCTTCGTTGTCCGAGGAAGGGCAAAACACCATTCAGACAGTACTTGCTCCTTTTATGGAAAACGAATACGACGTTGGCTTTATCCTGATGGATCTTCAGACGGGAAGCGGGTATTCCTATAACCTTGACCAGGAAGTCTACGGTGCATCATCGTTTAAGGGCCCTGTCCTTATTTACGGATGCCAAGAAGCGCTTGAGCCAGGTATTCTGTCGATTGATACGGTAAACGACTCGGCTTCGAATGCCATTATCTATTCGGACAATAACTCGTACTACAATATGCGTGCAATTTTTGAAGAGTACAGCGAAATCAGTCTTGTTAATTGGCTTGCCAATATGAATATCGATTCAGATGTCGAGACCGATACCTCATTCCCGCATTATTCAGTACGCGAATCGGCAAAGTTATGGATGAATGCCTATTTATATTTCACCTCTTCTGAATCTGATCCAGAAATAGTTTCATGGGCGCAGGATCTGTTCTCTCAGACGGAAGTTTCTATGCTGCGCGCTGGGGTTGATCCTTCGTTTGCCTTGATTACTGATGGTGGCGAGGTTTATATCAACCAAGCTACTCAGACTGATCAGAGTGGCGACCAAGCAAATTCTGAGAAGAACACGGACCAAAGCGGCGATCAATCAAATGACGATCAGTCAAGCGACCAGCAGTCGGGTGATCAGCAGTCGAGTGATCAGTCAAGCGACCAAAGTGCTAACCAGCAGGAAGATACCTCTTCTGGTCTTTCTGCGGCAGACATGGCAACTTCGGGATCAAGCATTGTTGTTTACGATAAGGCAGGTTGGCTCAACGGTGAAACAGATGATGGCCTCTGCGACGCTGGAATTGTATACGATGGCGATAAAGCTTATCTCATTTCTGTTATGACGGGAGCACCCGATGGCGATGGTACGCGCGAAGATGTTGCTCGTTTAGTGGCAGCCTTATGGAGCCAGCGAAGCACGCTTGCACCAAGTGAGGGGTATGTGTTGGTTGAACCGACAGCTTCGTCATCTACGGACCAGTCACAAAGTGCTGAAAATCAGGGGTAGCGTTTCTGCATAGGAGCCGTGTTTTCGTACAGGGGTAGCGTTTCTGTAAAGGGGCGGCATTTCTGCACGGGGTCCGTATAAGAGCAGTACTTCTGTGTGGGTTAGTGCATACACATAAGGGTAGCGTTTCTGTAGAGGGCAGCGTTTCCGTAAAGGGGTGGGCATCTGCGCAGGGGGTGCATCCGTGTAAGGGTGCTACTTCCGTAGAAAACGTGAATTTTCTTTTTCTTTTTAAACCCTTCTGTGCTTCTGATTGACTTCTTACGCGCGCGCGTTATACACTACAAAAGTTCGCTTTCAAAAGCCCCGTGCGAGCTTGAGATTCGAACTCCAAAACAGAAGTTTCTTAGGTGCACCTTTTCGTTAGTCCAGAAGCGAAAAGGCATCGCAGCTAGGTGGTGGAAGTTTGGAGATGGTGGAGTAGGATCCCGCCGCTTCGGATCGGCAGCAACTTTTGAAAAACGACACTTGTTACTTTATTGGAGGAACACTGTGAAGACCTATTACGCAAAGCCCAACGAAGTTGAGCGCGAATGGCTTCTGATCGACGCAGAAGATCAGGTACTTGGTCGCGTTGCATCAAAGGCAGCTCAGATTTTAAAGGGCAAGCACAAGCCACAATACACCCCACATGTTGATACGGGCGATTTTGTTGTTGTTATCAACGCAGACAAGATTCGTGTTACTGGTGTAAAGGCTACGGACAAGGAATACTATCGTCACAGCGGTTATCCCGGAGGACTGAAGTGCGAAACGTTCCAGGAAGCAATGGAAAAGCATCCTGAGCGCGTTATCGAGCACGCAGTTAAGGGCATGCTGCCAAAGAACACGCTTGGCCGTGCAATGGCTAAGAAGTTGAAGGTGTACGCTGGTAGCGAGCATCCACACATGGCTCAGCAGCCTCGTGAGATCAAGATGGAGGATAACTAATGGCAGGCGAAGCAATCTATTACGGCACTGGTCGTAGAAAGAACGCAGTAGCTCGCGTTCGTATCGTTCCTGGTACCGGCAAGGTTACAGTTAACGGTCGCGATGGCGTAGAATTCTTCGGTCGCCAAGCACTCGTTGATTATGCAACCAGCCCATTCGTAGTTACTGACACCAAGGGTCACTTTGACGTTATTGCTCGTTGCAATGGTGGCGGCGTATCTGGTCAGGCTGGCGCTCTTCGTCATGGTATCGCTCGCGCTCTTCTTGAAGCTGGCGATTATCGTGCAGAGCTCAAGCGTGCTGGTTATCTGACGCGTGACTCTCGTATGGTTGAACGTAAGAAGTACGGCCTGAAGAAGGCTCGTAAGCGCCCTCAGTTCTCAAAGCGCTAGTCGGTTTCTGTATCGATTCTTCTCAAATCGACCAAATTGCAATACCCGTTTCCCTTTGTGGAAACGGGTATTTTTTTTGCCTGGCATATTCGAGATGCAGCGCAGCAGGAATCAGAACGTATAGCCGGGTTTGTCATAAAATCACCTCCTTGCATCCTATACGACAAGAGGAGTGATTATGTTCCCGACGGCATGGAGAAAGTTCTCTGGTTTACCCGTTCGGTGCATAGGGATGGAGTTTCCTGACGCGCAGAGTAGGGCGGGAGAGATTTATTTACATTGAACCAGTTCAAAACAGGTTCAAAACCCGTTCATCCCTGAAATCAACCACTGCAACACGTTCACACGTTGCAAAAAGAATAGCGCTCTCTAGAATGGGCACCAATTCAAGACAATATTTCTGCACAGGGGTTAGAGGCAAAAATGATTGGCTTGAAAGCGTAGAGTTTAACGGCAAACGGTTAAGGCAAACCGGGAAGTATGCCAAGAGCTTGTCGACTAAACGCTTAGGGAAATTATTTGGGATAGGGACCTGCAACACCAAGGTGTTCAGGTCCCTATTTGTTTTACGAAAGGTTGTGGTTGTGGAACAGGAAGAGTTTATTTCATAACGCAGCATTCGTATAAGTGCTGCGTCCCTTATGCGCAGTATTCCGTATTGGTAATAAGCGATTGAGGTGCTTATTTAAAGATCATCTTAGTCGCTTCGAGAGAGAGAAAGTTTAAAGGTTTCGGTAAAGGAATCCGAATCAGAATCTTGGAGGTTAGATTCAAATGTTGTACGTAGCAGTAATTAGTGTAGTTTTCCTTGCAGCAGGTTTGGCTATGCTCTCAAAGCTTGGTCAGGGCAACAGTGCAGCTTTGGAACTCGCTGTAGCTCGTGCTCATGCAGGTCGTAAGGTTCAGCTTGGCGTTCAGGAGCCACGTGATTTCTATCTTCAGCAATACGAAGAGGCTCTTTCTAGCCGTCGCTAAGTTATTAAAGAACTCCTCAATGCTTTCATGAAATACTCCTGACTTCGGTCGGGAGTATTTCTTTTTAATGGCTTCAACTTTTTGCAGATGCGAAGCGTCCGAAATAATGGATCATCCGCTATGCGGATGAACAACAATTGTCGGAAGTATTTCTTTTGTCGGGAGTGTTGGGAGCACGTATTTTTTATAACCCTACACCAATAAAAAATCCCGCGATTTGTGGATAATCGCGGGATTGGAGGTAAATGATCAAACAGGTTTAGCACTGATGCTTAGTACTGCCAAACACTGCAGATCTAGTAATAGATGGTGCCTTATAAGATGCGGCACTAAGGGCACGTTCGCGTTTATTGAGCGTCGTGCTCAGCCTTAGCTTTGGCCATACGTTCTTCCAAAGCTTTAAGCTGCTTAGCAGTTTCTTCTTCTTCAAGACGAAGTTCTTCTTTGCTTGTTGCATAGTCGATGCGGATCTTCTTGTTGTTGCAGAGCAACAGGTAAAGAATAATCGAAGCAGGAAGACCAATGGAAGCACCACGAGCAACGATAAAGCCAGCAGACATACCAGCAATACCACGGTCCATGTCATCGCGAAGCAGGTTGATAGCAATCTGAGCGCAAACGAAGCCCTGAACAACCATGATAACTACCAGCAGAGCTCCAGAAGCGGCCAAGGATACTTCGTAGAGTGGATAGAAGAACAAACCAACTACGGTAAAGATAAGGTTCGTACCAGTGCCGTCATAAATAGAGTTCATGCCTTCACGGCCAGATTCCTTATAACGAGCGAAGGTAGCAATTGCATAAGGAGGGCTGAAAGGACCAGCCAGTGCAGGGTAAGGAGCGAACAGGGAAAGAACTACGTTACGGATACCGCAAACAATGTTGGTACGGTTAACGTTGAACTCAATGTATTCGTCATCACGAGCAGAATTGATGCAAAGCTGCTGAACGGTAATGAAGTCGCCATAGGCAATAATCCATGCCGTCAGTGCGTAAGGGATGCCTGCAATCCAAATGGTAGGATCAGCACAGAATCCGATACAGAAGGGCGATACTGCTGCAAAAAGAGCACCGAAGTCAGGCATTACGATGAACTGGCCCGAGAATTCATATTGGAAGTCACCTGAAATGCCGCCAACAATGAACAGGAACAAAACGCCCCACAAGAAGCTGTAGTTGCCAAGAAGTGCCAAAATTTTATGTTCAGACATTTTTTCGCGAATGCGCTGGCTAAACATAAACAAACAGACAACAACCAGACCACCAAGGCAAGCGATAGTTGCGGTATCAAGTGCGCCGCCTTCAGACATACGGGCAACAACAGAATTGATACCTGCACCTAAAACGATGCCACCTTTCAAGGCTGGAGGTAAAATCATGTTGAGTTTCTTGGACAACCCTGTAGCGCCTAATACTATGAATAGAATTCCGAGCTCTAACTGTATAACAGTAAGTGCTTGGAATCTTATTACGCCTTCTGGAAGGGTTTCCAGATAGAGCACAATGACTGCCATCGCCGCCGTAATCCAACCGCAAACTGCCGGTTCGCCTAAGAACCAACTTAAGGTATAGCAAGCGGTCTCAAAAATAACGAGCGCGTAAGCAGTATTGGGATCCAAGCCCAAGGTAGAAATAAGAACAGCAAGTGCACCGTATGAAGTGCAAGCGTTCATAAGACCTGTAATAATTTCAGGACCAGAAATATTGAAGTGAATAAAGGGAATACGAATGCGGAATATTCCCAGTCGAATACATGGCTGAATGCCACCGTATTCACGCTTTAAAGCCATTTGACCCTCCTTTAAAAATTAAGTTCCGCAATGGTACCGACAGATACGACTGTTTTCCTTTCTTTGATCGAATTACCTCCAGATTTTGAGCGCACAAAACTAAGCCTCTTCCACAGAGAGTTTTTTGCTTATGTTTTGTGATTTGTGGAACGTCAATTTGTAATCGGTTCGAAAGGAGCCACTACTCACAAATTGAATAGTCCGCTTCCGTAACTATAGTCTTTGCTAATACGATAATTACTAATGTCTATGTGATGAACCCATTCATCAGAAACTATGGATGCGTTTTAAAAAATTGAACTGATGGACAATTAAATAGAATATGTAGAGTAAAAATCAATGAACGTGTTATAAATTTATTAAATTACTTTATTTAATTATTCAATCCGAATGAATTGCAATTTTTCATAAGTCAAGCCCTATTATTTTTCTTCGCAAGTTGATACGTTGGGTCAGTGCAAAATACGAGGAACATACGAGGAATTATTTTTGCCCTTTTGAGTGGTATTAGTTGGGGCTTTTCGGGGGCGTGTGCTCAGTATCTTTTTGGGGCGTACGGAGTGGATCCATTGTGGGTCTCCTCGGTGCGTATGCTATCCGCAGGGATCATACTTTCTCTCTTTGCCCTTTTCTGCTTTCGGGGCCCCTTTTTGCAGCTCTGGAAGAATCCTCATACTTTAGGGCGAATGGTAGTGTTTGCAATTTTTGGTCTTGCGTTCTGCCAAATTACCTATTTGTTGGCTATACAGTATTCCAATGCAGGCACCGCTACTATTATTCAGTATGCGGGACCGGTACTCACAGTGTTCTTTCTTTGCTTTTTAGCTCGAAGGCTACCAACGAAACGAGAATTGCTCGCGCTTGTTTGCGTAGTGGTGGGAGTATTTTTATTGGCAACCCACGGTAACCCTGCAGTGATGGTACTTTCTCCTGAGGCATTGTTCTGGGGTTTGGTATCTGCTTTTGCCTATATGCTCTATTCGCTGTTACCACGAAAGCTTATGTTTCGCTACGGAAGTGTGCCCGTTGTCGCTTCTGCTCTTTTGATAGGTGGAACAGTTTTTAGTGTGCTGCTTCAATCATGGGCGCATATTCCTGCTATGGAGCCGTCAGGCTTTATCGTGCTATTTGTGGGCTTGGTATTCTTTGGAACTGTTGTGGGCTTTTCGCTGTTTTTCCAATCAATTAATGATATTGGGGCAGCTCGAGCAGGGCTCATGGCAAGTATCGAAACAGTTTCGGCGACTGCGTTTGCGGTATTGTGGCTGGGAACCTCATTTGTCTGGATAGATATCGTGGGATTTGTGTTTATCGTAGCTACGGTTTTTATTTTGGCAAAACATCCGGGTGATCCCGATATGGTTAAAAACTAGTGCGAGAAGACCACCGTCATAAAACTAGTGCGATATAACTGCTGTGATAAAGCTACTGTAATAAAACCAGCGCGAGAAACCAGCGCGAGAAAACAAAACGATAAAACCAGCAAGATAAAACCGATACGATAAGCATCAGTTATAAAACGGTGAAGTATTCTATTGATTTCTACAATAGAAAATAAGATTTACCAACACGAAGTGTTGAGACTATTTATCAACTACCTGGTCTTATAATCAATCTTAATATGAAGTAGTAAATTCGATAATCCCTTATTGGATTTTTCTTATCAAAAGTATCAATATCTAGGCCATAAAGCCATGTTGCGCCTTTTGTATGCGGAATCAAAAGGCGTGACCCTTGCAAGCTTGCAGCGAATAGGGGATGTTGCTGTAGGTTTTGAAACGCAAAGGGCTTTTCGCGTTAGATAAAAGATAGACGCGAAAAGCTCATGCATAGGTTTAGCAAGGGGAAGTCAGGGTGAGAAAAAGAGGGGGTTTCGCATCGCTGACTTGGGCAAAGGACTCACAAGGAGACTAAGGGGACACATGGAACCGGTAAAGTTCGCGGTACTTGGATTAAACCAAGGCGCAAAAATTGTACGTGACGCTCTCAAACACGAAGAAGTTGAGCTTGTCGCAGTAGCCGGATTTGGACAACAGGCGGAATCTTTCGCAAGCGAATTGGGATTAAAGCGCTATGAAGATTACCGCCTGTTGCTTCGTCAAGAACAGCTCGATGCGGTAGCTATTGCTCTTCCAAATGGATTGCATGTTGAGGCAGTGGAAGAAGCGCTTGCTGCAAACATAAAGCATATTCTGCTTGAAAAACCTATCGCGAATACCGTCGAGGAAGCTCAACATATTATTGATATATGTAAGGAAGCGGGAGCTACCCTGCTTATTGGACACCATCGTCGCAATTCGCCTCGCTATCTTTTCCTGCGTGATCTTATTGCTTCGGGACGTTTGGGAAAGATTATTGGTTTGCAGAGCAGCTTCGCTATCGCAAAACCCTATGCGTATTTTGACGTAGAGTGGCGAATTAAAAAGGGCGGTGGTCCTCTTCTTATTAATGCGATACACGATTTTGACGACCTCAACTATCTGACTGGCATGAAGCCTGTTCGAGTATACGCTGCCGCTCGTAATTCAATTCGTAATAATGAAGTGGAAGATTCCGTTTCAGTGATTGTTGAATATGAGGGTGGAGCAACCGCTACTTACTTTATAAGCGATGGAACTCCAGGACCTTGGAGTTACGACTTAGCGGCAGAAGAAAATCTCAATTACGGTTTCTGTACTGAGGAAAATTCTTTACGCATCTTTGGTACAGAAGGCTCGTTTGGTTTTCCTCACATGGATCTGTATTACTACGATAAGGATCACTACGGCTGGAATGAGCCTTTGCTCAAAGAACATTTTGACTGCGAGATAAATGACCCTATGGCGGCAGAACTCGATCACTTTATTGACCTTTGTCGCGGTCGTGAAACAGTACCTCGCTGTTCAGGAGAAGATGCCCTCGACACGCTGCGCGTTATTAAGGGCATCCAAAAATCAGCAGAAATAAAGCAGGCGGTAGATTTGTAAGGTATAGTTAAGCAGTACCGTATGAGGTATTACTAAGTTCCGAGGCAATGGCATCTTCGTCTTTCCGGACGTGGATGCCATTTACCTTTATAAAGACACGAAAGAGATGGCTATGAGAGTTGAAGACCTGCGTTATTTTGAGCACCTATCTAAGGTTTTAAACTTCACTCGTGCTTCAAAAGACTTACATATTTCTCAGCCGACTTTATCGCTTGCGGTCAAGCGTCTCGAAGATGAATGGGGAGTTCAGTTGCTGGAGCGTAATCGCGCAACGGTAGAACTGACCGATATTGGTCACGATATAGTGGAGTGTATTTCGAGCGCTTTGTATGATTTGGATCGTGCGCAAACATTGGCGGAAGAGTCTCTGGGGACCGAAAACGCGGTTATCAACTTGGGTACTATACATGCGATGCAGGGAAAATTTTGGTCACAGGCCTTGTTCGACTTCAGAGCTCAAAGCTCTTTCGATCCGCAGATTACAGTGACGCAAGCGTATTCGCGTGAGCTTCTTCGTCGGCTAAGGGCTGGTCAGCTTGATGTCGTTATTTGTAGTCGAGTAGGAGACATGAAGGGTTTGCAGTATAGCCTCTGTTGGTCTCAGTCGCTGGTGTTGGGGGTTAATCGAAAGCATCCTCTTGCTCAACGAAAAAATGTCTCTTTGGGAGAGCTAAAGGGAATGGAGCTGCTTTCTTACAATCCAAACTCTCCTGTTACTGAAGGACTGAAGAGTTTGGCAGAAAGCTATGACCTAGATGTTCATTATGCCTATGATGATGAGATAACGCTTTCATCTATTGTGGCTGCCGATCCTTCTCACGTGGCACTGTTTTGCTACTCGTTTTTGATTAGCGCGTTTGACGATGTTGTGTGCCTACCCATTCGCGAAGCTCCTGTTGATTTTCATAAAACGTATGTGGTATGCCGCGACGAAAGTAGGAGGCCTCGAGCCGTTCAGGAATTCATTGATTTTATGAGCTCGTATCGATTTCCTTTGTTGCTTGATTACGCAAAAGGAAAAACGGGGCAGTAATCTGCCGAAACAAAAGCTTCTTTTTCCTGAAACACAGGCTTTTCGCATAAGAAAACAGCTTGAAACATAGGCCCATTACGGTAAATACCGTAAAAGAGATTCAAGGGTTATAGGGAACTGAGCCAGAGTTATGGCACAATAAAGTATTGGATCTCGTATGTAAGGCCGCTATGTGTGGCATGAACCTATAAGGAGAAGAGATGGCCCACGTTCAGGAAATTTATGGATCGATGGTCTTTAACGAGCACGTTATGAAGGAACGTCTTCCCAAGGAAACGTACAAGAGTCTCGTTAAAACCGTGCGCGAGGGCAAGCCGCTCGATATTGAGGTTGCAAATGTTGTTGCTCACGCTATGAAGGAGTGGGCAATTGAGCGAGGCGCGACGCACTACACTCACTGGTTCCAACCTTTGACAGGCATTACGTCCGAAAAGCACGATAGCTTCTTAGATCCCGTAGGGGACGGCACTGCTATCATGACTTTTTCCGGTAAAGAGCTGGTACAGGGCGAGCCTGATGCCTCCAGCTTCCCCTCAGGCGGTTTGCGTGCAACGTTTGAAGCCCGTGGTTACACTACGTGGGATCCTACTTCGTTTGCATTCATTAAAGACGAAGTTCTTTGTATCCCTACGGCATTTTGTTCATACACAGGTGAAGCGCTCGACAAGAAGACCCCCTTACTTCGCTCTATGAACGCAGTTGATAAACAAGCGCAGCGTGTGTTGAAGTATTTTGGCGAAGATGGTCATCGTGTTGTTTCTACTGTGGGTGCTGAACAGGAATATTTCTTAATTTCTGAAAAAGATTATGTAAAGCGTCAGGACCTGATCATGACGGGTCGTACCTTATTTGGTGCACCTCCTTCGAAGGGTCAGGAACTTGAAGAGCATTACTTTGGTGCTATTCGTCCTACCGTAAATAACTTCATGAAAGAAGTAGACGACGATCTGTGGGCTTTGGGCGTTTCTGCAAAAACCAAGCATAACGAAGTAGCTCCTGCTCAGCATGAATTGGCTCCGCTTTTCACGAATTCAAATCGTGCTATTGACGAGAATCTGCTCACCATGGAGAAAATGCGTCTTGATGCTTCTCATCATGGCTTGGTGTGTTTAACTCACGAGAAGCCTTTTGAAGGCATTAACGGTTCTGGTAAGCACAATAACTGGTCGCTTTCGTATGGCAAGGTTAACCTGCTTGATCCAGGCGACGATCCAATGGATAACTTGCGTTTCTTGGTTTTTCTTACCTGTGTTGTTGAAGCGGTTGATGAATACCAGGAGCTTTTGCGCATGTCGGTTGCTTCTGCGGGCAACGACCATCGTCTTGGTGCCAACGAAGCACCTCCCGCTATTATCTCCATGTTCTTAGGTGATGAGCTGGGTGCTATTGTTGATGCTCTTATCTCTGGCGAGGAATATCATTCTGCCGAAGCAGTAGCAATGGATTTGGGCGTTGCAGTATTGCCTAAGTTCTTGAAGGATAATACCGACCGCAATCGTACCAGCCCCTTCGCTTTTACGGGCAATAAGTTCGAATTCCGCATGCCAGGCTCTGATGTTAATTTGGCAGACTGCAACATGATTTTGAATACGGCTATGGCAAAAGGCTTGAAGGACTTCGCCGATGCTATGGGCGATGTTGAGGGTGCTGAATTTGAAAAGAAGGCCATCAAGTACATTAAGAAGACCCTAACCGATCACCAGCGCATTATCTTTAACGGCAATGGCTATTCCGAGGAATGGGAAGAAGAGGCAAAGCGTCGTGGTTTGGCGAATAATCGCAACACGGCAGAGGCGCTTCCTTGCTATGTATCTCAAAAGGCAATCGACCTGTTTGCAGAGTTCGGCGTCTTGACCGAGGCGGAAGTTCGTAGCCGCTATGAAGTTAAGCTTGAAAAGTACAACAAGCTACTCAACATTGAAGCGCGTGTTATGATTCGCATGGCTCGTCGTACCTATCTTCCTGCGATCAGTGATTATATGGCGGAATTAGCAAGCAATATCACGACGGTAAAAGCTGCGCTTTCTGGTGCTGATATGACCGAACATGAGAAGCTTCTCAATATTATTTTGGCAGGCTTCAATCGCGCGGCAGATTGTGTGCGTACTTTGGTTAAGCTTCATGATGCAACGGAGGCTATCGAAGATCCACAAGAGCAGGCAAACGCGTATGCAGAAAAGGTCATTCCTGCAATGGAGGCTTTGCGCAAAGAAATCGACGATCTGGAATGTGTCGTTGAGCGCGATTTCTGGCCAGTTCCAACTTATAATGACATGCTGTTCTATGCTTAAAGAATAGGAGATAGTGCTCCAAAGCAAATAGTGTTCCAACGATGAGTAGGGGCACGACTCTTGAAGAGTGTTGAAAGTACGGTGGTTTCGCCACCGTACTTTTTTGGCTTCAGCTTGGTGAGGACGCAAAGCGTCCGAAACAATAAACCATCCGCTGCGCGGGTGGTGCTGGTTTTATTACGACAGTAGATGCCCGCATGAACTGTTTTGGGTAATTTGCGTAACGATGCGGTAATAGTTTTGTTGAATTCGCATTTCCTTCAAAGCTCTTTGGTTAAATTGCTATCATGAAATAATTCCGTAGCTATACGGCGACCAAATAGGAAACCTTTATTATTGTGAGAAAGGGCCTATGTCAATGTTGGCCACAGGAGGGGAATAATTATGGAGCGGGAACAAATGACCGCCGAACAAAAACAGCAAATTGTAGAGCACTTTCAGCTTTTTGAAAAAGCAAGCAAATCACTTTTTAAGAAATATGATGCGGCAATCAAGGAAATGAAGACGCGTTTCGAGATTCTTGACGCTGACCTTGAATATCGTTTTAATCGAAACCCAATTCATCATATGGAATCTCGCCTGAAGACACCTAAGAGTGTGTTCGAAAAACTGCAACGTTATGAAGTACCAATCACGTTGCAATCGGTAGAGGAACATATCTTAGACGTTGCAGGTATGCGCGTTATTGTTTCTTACATCGACGATGTATATGCCATGGTCAAAGTGCTTTCGATGCAGGATGACCTGAAGATCGTCAAGGTGAAAGACTACATTAAAAACCCAAAGCCAAACGGGTATCGCAGCTTGCACGTTATCGTCAAAGTGCCCGTGTACTTCTTGGATCGCAAACAGTATGTGCCTGTAGAAATTCAATTCCGCACCGTCGCAATGGATTTCTGGGCTTCGCTTGAGCATACCCTTAAATACAAGCAGGATGTCCAGCTTGAAGGTATTGATATGTTTGACGAGCTTAAAAACTGTTCTGAGATTATTGAAGACGTGGAACGACGCATGCAAATTCTTATGCATGCAGTTCAGACTACCGATGTCGAAGAAGCGGCGCGCAAGCGAAGAGAACAACTCGAAGAACAGGAAGCCCGCGTGGCAAAAGCTCAGCCTTCTTTCCAGGTGGTTGAAGCTAGTCGTTAAAAATCGAACGCTTGCTGAAAACCGGAGCGCTGCCAAATTGGCAACAGAATCGTTTTGTGCGCAAAAGTAGCTTTTGCTTGAAATGACTTTTATGGGCGAAATTTTAGTAACCATTTACGGAGTAGAGAACCCCGTAAATATTGCAAATATGTTTCTTCCGTTTTTCACTCCACTTAGTTGGAGTAGAATACGATTCTTGAAAAGCTATAACTAGCCAAAGGATCAAGGACGAAAGGACGCATCATGGCTGACGTGGAAGCTGTGGACTACATCTGGAAAAACGGTGAAGCTATTCCGTGGGAACAGGCAACGACTCATGTGTTGACCCATGCTTTGCATTATGGGTCTGCGGTATTTGAGGGTATTCGTTGTTACCACAATACCGATACGGATGAGGCAGTAATCTTCCGTCTTCGTGACCATATGGAACGCCTGCATCGCAGCGCAAAAATTGCCATGATGGAAATACCTTACAGCGTTGATGAGCTGTGCGAAGCTACGGTAGAAATTATCAAGAAGAACAATATCAAGTCTTGCTATATTCGTCCTTTGGCGTATTACGGATATGGCCAGATGGGTGTTGATCCTACGGGCGCTCCTGTAGATGTAATTATTGCAGTTTGGCCTTGGGATGCTTATTTGGGTGAAGAAGCACTCCAAAATGGCATCAAGGTAGGCGTTTCTTCTTGGCGCCAGCGTTCTTTCAACGCTATTCCTCCTGCAGTTAAGTCTTCAGCTTCCTACATGAATTCAATTTTAGCAAAGAAGGAAGCAACGCTTCACGGATACGCAGAAGCAATTATGCTTAACGAAGAGGGCCGTGTCTGTGAGGGTACGGGCGAAAACATTTTCGTTGTTCGCAATGGTATTCTTTCCACACCTCCACTGTCTGATGGTCTGCTTGAAGGTATTACGCGCGACACCATTTTGACTCTTGCAACCGATATGGACATTCCTGCAATTGAAGAGTCTCTCACTCGCTCCGATCTTTATATTGCTGACGAGGCTTTCATGACGGGCTCTGCCGCAGAACTTACTCCTATCAATAGCATCGACGATCGTGTAATTGGTAAGCGCGGTCCAATCACTGAGCAGCTTCAGAAGCGCTACTTTGACGTTGCATACGGCAAAGTTCCTGAGTATGAAGATTGGATTACTCGTTTCTAAAAGAAAGAATCTGTCTTCGCGCAGTGGGCTCAAGGCAGTTAATTCAAGAGCCTCGATAGCAGTCGGGGCTCTTTTTGTATCTGAAAAGAGAAAGCTATGGCAACTAAAGTTTTTGCGTACGATACCACCTTACGCGACGGAGAACAGAGCGAAGGTATTACGTTATCTTTGGAAGACAAACTGCGTATTGTTGCATGCTTAGATGACTTTGGGGTTGATTACATTGAGGGGGGTTACCCCGCCTCGAATCCTAAAGATATCGCCTTCTTTAAAGAAGTTGCCAAAATGGATCTCAAGCATGCCCGTATTGCTGCGTTTGGATCTACCTGTAAAAAAGGTGTAGCCGCTGAAGAAGATTCCGGTCTTCAGGATTTGCTTTCTTCAGGCGCTTCAGTGGTTACTATTGTGGGTAAAAGCTGGGATGCGCAGGTAGAACGGGCGCTTATGACTACGCTTGAAGAAAATCTTCGCATGGTTTCTGAGTCTATCGCATACCTTAAAAGCCAAGGTGTTGAAGTAATTTTTGATGCGGAACATTTTTATGATGGCTACAAGGCAAACCCCGAATATTCTCTGAAGGTTATCGAGGCTGCGGTGCTAGCTGGTGCTGATTCTATTGATTTATGCGAGACTAACGGCGGAGCTTTGCCTTTTGAGGTGGAAGAGATAACACGCGCCGTAACCAGTCGTTTTCCCAATCAGCGTTTTGGTGTACATTGCCACAATGATTCTGGTTGTGCAGTTGCGAATTCGCTGGCTGCGGTAAAGGCGGGCTGTACCCAAGTTCAAGGAACAGTAAATGGCTATGGGGAGCGTGTAGGTAATTGCGATATTCTGTGCGCAATAGCCGACCTAGAGCTAAAGATGGATTGCACGGTGGTGGGGGAAGAAAATTTAAGGCAACTCACCAGTGTTGCGCGCTCAATTGCGGAGATGTGCAACATGGTTCACTCTATGCATCATCCCTACACTGGCTCATCGGCGTTTGCTCATAAAGGTGGATTGCATGCTAGCGCTATTGCGCGTTTTCCGGAAGCGTATGAACACACAAAGCCGGAAAAGGTTGGTAATACTACCCGCGTTTTGGTAAGCGAGCTTGCTGGTAAAGCTTCTTTGGTGGCGAAGGCGAAATCACTCGGGTTCGATCTGAGTGGTAACGGTGCCCTAACACAGCAAATCTTAGACGATATTAAAGAACGCGAAAATCAAGGTTTTTCTTACGAAATTGCTGATGGATCGTTGGCAGTGTTGCTTCACATGCATCTGGGGACCTTTGAACCCCATTTCACTTTGGAAAGCTTCCGCGTTATCGTGGACGACAAAGAAGATACCAATGCGTGGGCGAAGGATGCAACGAGTGAAGCGACTATTAAGGTCCATATTGGCGATAGGCGTTTTGTTGCAACCGGGGAAGGAATCGGCCCTGTTGGCGCATTGGACAATGCGCTGCGTCTGGCACTGGCGGATGTGTATCCTGAGGTGGAGCATATTGAGCTGGTGGATTTCAAGGTTCGAATTCTGGATGAAAATGTGGGTACGGGTGCTACAACTCGAGTCATGATTACCACATCAAACGGAAAAGAAACCTGGGGAACTATTGGTGTTTCGGAGAATATTATCGAAGCTTCTTGGAATGCTTTGGTTGATTCGTTTGAATATGGTCTTGTGAAATGCGGTCGATAATAAGGAAGAGGGTAGTCTACAAGGTGGGCTGCGTCTCTTTGAAACTACTGCAAGTACATACGATAGATGTGAACTAAAGCGAGGGGATTATGGCTGAATTGCGTACCCGTGAAGTTGAAGACTTGCTAACCGTATTTGCGGGCCTGACGAATCCTGATGATATTTTTGCGTTACTGGAAGATTTGTTTACGGTGCGCGAAATTAAAGACACCTCACAAAGGCTCGATGTGGCGCGCATGTTGAAGGAAGGGCGCTCTTACGCAGTAATTGAGCAGACAACAGGCGCTTCTGCCACCACTATCGCACGCGTATCGAAAGCGCTCAACTATGGAGCGGGTGGCTATAAACGTGCGTTTGAAGTTTTAGAGGAGCAGGAATCCAAGTAGGATGGGCCGTTGGACGGAAAAGCCGCTAGACGGGAAAGTCTCGGAATCGCAGGAATTGACGCAACGTAGAGTAAGTGACTATGGCGAAATCTGAAAAGAAATCAAAAGGCTTAAAGCTAATCGGCGTTCTTTTGGTTCTTGCGCTGCTCTTAACTCTTGTCCTCAGCGCAACAGGAGGCTGTTCGTCATCCTCAAGATCAGAAGAGTATTCTTTAGTAACAGAGGGCAAGCTTACCGTTGCGGCGTCTCTTGACTATTCACCTTTTGAGTATCTTGAAGGAGATACCCCTACTGGTTATAACATCGCGGTTATACAGGAAGTAGCAAATCGGCTTGGGTTGGAATGTGAAATTAAAGAGGTACCCTCCAACAATATTATTGCAACCATTGCTTCGGGAACACAATGTGATGTGGGTGTAGCTCCGCTTACCATTACCGATCAGCGTAGAGAGCAGGTCGACTTTTCAACGCCTTATTATTATGTTGATCAGGCAATTGTTACCCGAGGGACAACCTTTGAAACCGTAGAAGAGCTGGCGGATCTACCTGTGGTGGCTCTGACAAATTCCTCAAGTTTTGACCACGCAACCAATTCAGTATCAAGCAAAGTGGTTTCTCGAACTTCGATACAGGATTGTTTTGATCTTTTACAGACAGGTGCGGTCCAGGCGGTGGTGACAGAATATCCCGTAGCAAAAGCGCTTACTACTTCTTATTCCGATTGCGAAATACTAGAACGGATAACTACGAGCGAGGGATATGGCATCGCGGTTAACAAGAGTAACCAGTCATTAACCGAGGCGATTAATGAAGCCCTTGTTTCAATGGAAGAAGACGGAACTCTCGATAACCTCCAACAACAATACCTCTAAGGTGCTTCGCGGGTGGCCTCTTAACTACGTAATATCGGCACTTGGCTAGTTCATGTCGTTTACAAATGCCGTAACTGCTGTCTTCTGACTTGACTTCGCTTATTTAGTCTTTCTTTTGCGCAAGAAGAGTAGCGAAAAATGATTCGATGATTGCGAAAGCTATCCCCCCTATTAATGTTCGAACACTTAGGGCTATTCTTTCAGTGCACTAAAGAAAGACTACGCTCCGAACAAGTCATCAGACAGCAGTTGCGGTATTAGGTATGGAGTGTAATGGTTTACGACCACATAACGCTTGCGGGTTTTTTCTTGAGTAAAGCAATGTCCACGCGGTAGGCTTGAGCTGAAAACAAAAAGAAAGGAAGCATATGGAACGTAAAGTTGCATGGGAATCATATTCTGAAGATCAGCTTGAAGAATTAGAAGCACTGAGTAAACGCTATATCGATTTTATTTCTGAAAACAAAACCGAACGTCGTTGCTTTAGTGCTTCGGTTGCTCAGGTGCAAGCAGCGGGCTATATCTCGCTTGAAGAGGCGATAGCAAAAGGCCAACCACTCAAACCAGGTGATAAGGTATGGAGCGGAATCCATGACAAGACGCTTATACTTGTTCATATCGGTCAAAATCCCCTCGAACAGGGTCTTAATATCTTAGGAGCTCACATCGATAGTCCTCGATTGGATTTGAAGCAAAATCCTGTTTACGAAAGTGATGGATTTGCTTATTTGGATACGCATTATTATGGCGGTATTAAGCACTATCAGTGGGTTACTTTGCCTCTCGCCTTATATGGGGTGGTCGCTAAGACCGATGGCACTGTGGTTGATATTGCTATTGGGGACGATCCCGACGATCCTGTATTTTGCGTAACCGATCTTCTTCCTCATCTGGGAAGTCAGCAGATGGCGAAGAAGGGCAGCGAAATCGTTGAGGGGGAGAGCCTTGATATTCTCATGGGTAATCGTCCTTTAGTCCTGAAAAATGACAAAACTGAAGGATCGAGCAATAACGAAGCACTTGCTGTCGAACAAAAATCGGTACAAGTTTCCGATATTGCTAAAACCGACGGCGCCCACGAAAAGGGTGATGAGGGCAGCCAGAAGCCCAAAGAAGGAGTTAAGGCCTTCGCTTTGGCTTTACTTGAAGAGAAATATGGCATCACCGAAGAGGACTTTATTTCTGCTGAAATTGAAGTGGTGCCCGCAGGACGCGCGCGTGATCTTGGTTTTGATCGCAGCATGGTACTGGGTTATGGTCAGGATGATCGTGTGTGCGCCTACACTTCTCTCGAAGCGCAGCTTGCACTCGATTCAGCTCCGAAGACTACCGCAGTTACCGTTTTGGTTGATAAAGAAGAAATTGGTAGTGTGGGAGCAACTGGAATGGGATCGTTGTTCTTCGAGAATACCATTGCGGAAATATTAGGACTTATGGGCGCAGAGGGCGAATTGCCTCTGCGTCGCTGCTTGGCTTCGTCGCGCATGCTATCTTCGGATGTTTCGGCGGCATACGATCCTGCATATGCAAGTGTTTTTGAATCCAAGAATTCTGCCTTTGCGGGTAAAGGTATTGTTTTCAATAAGTATACGGGCGCTCGAGGTAAAAGTGGTTCCAACGACGCACGCGCTGAATACGTAGCTTATGTTCGTCGTGTTATGGACGACGCGGGTGTTTCGTACCAAACAGCTGAGCTTGGCAAAGTAGATGCGGGTGGCGGTGGCACCATTGCCTACATCCCTGCGAAATATGGCATGGACGTTATTGATTCAGGCGTTGCGGTGCTTTCGATGCATTCTCCTTGGGAGGCAACTTCAAAAGCAGATATCTATGAAGCATATCGCGCCTACCGAGCATTTCTTGAAGCGTAGTATCAATGCCGACCGTAGGGTCGGCATTGTGTTTGAGAAAACAATCGGTCTTGAGTTAAAGAAAGCGGTCGGCTTAAAGAAAAAAATATAAATAAAGTCATGTCATACGCCGCGTGCGTGACTATAATGGTGAAAACTTATCCTTATAGAGGGATATTATTAGTTCGTCGGCAGAAATCAGAACACATAGAAGAACTCAGGCAAGGGGTGCTCAATGGCTTACTATTTCGAAGAACCATCTCGTACATTTAACGAATATCTCCTCGTTCCGGGATATTCTTCATCAGAATGTATTCCTGAAGCGGTGGATCTCAGTACTCCTTTGGTGCGTTTTCGCAAGGGTGAAGAAGAATGTCCACTCAAACTTTCCATCCCTATGGTTTCTGCAATTATGCAGGCAGTTTCCGATGATGGCATGGCAGTTGCTCTTGCGCAGCAAGGTGGCATCTCTTTTATTTACGGTTCTCAAACTATTGAGTCTCAGGCTGCAATGGTTGGGCGCGTAAAGGATCACAAGGCGGGCTTTGTTCGCAGCGATTCCAATTTAACGCCAACGGCAACTTTGCGTGATGTGGTTGCTTTAAAGGAAAAGAATGGCCATACCACTATGCCTGTTACTGAAGGCGGCCATCCTCAGGGAAAGCTTCTCGGCATTGTAACGGGTCGTGATTATCGTCTTTCTCGTATGGGGCTGGATACGCCTGTTTCTGAATTTATGACGCCTCGCGAAAAACTTATCGTTGCCTCTGCTGATACCAGCTTAAAAGAAGCAAATGACATCATCTGGGACAACAAACTTAATTCCTTGCCAATTGTGGACGATGACGACAATTTGATGTACATGGTTTTCCGTAAGGACTACGAGCAGCATAAGTCTAATCCTCACGAACTACTTGACTCTCATAAGCGCTATTTAGTGGGCGCTGGTATCAATACGCGCGATTATGCTGATCGCGTTCCTGCCCTTATCGAGGCGGGTGCCGATGTTTTATGTATCGACTCTTCGGAAGGTTATTCCGAATGGCAGCTGCGCACCATTAAATGGATTCGTGACCATTATGGCAATTCAGTTAAGGTGGGCGCAGGAAACGTTGTAGATACAGAAGGCTTCCGCTTCTTGGCAGAAGCTGGTGCAGACTTTATCAAGGTCGGTATTGGCGGCGGTTCCATTTGTATCACTCGTGAGCAGAAGGGCATTGGCCGCGGTCAAGCAACTGCGCTGATCGAAGTTGCAAAAGCACGTGATGAATACTTCAAAGAAACAGGCATTTATGTTCCTGTTTGCTCTGATGGTGGCATCGTTTATGATCATCATATGACGCTCGCTCTTGCAATGGGTGCAGACTTTCTGATGTTGGGTCGCTACTTTGCTCGTTTTGACGAAAGCCCTACCAATCGCGTAACGGTGAATGGCAGTTACATGAAAGAATACTGGGGCGAAGGTTCTGCCCGTGCACGTAACTGGCAACGTTATGACTTGGGTGGTTCGAAGAAGGGCCTCACTTTTGAAGAGGGCGTAGATTCTTATGTACCTTACGCTGGCGCCCTGAAGGACAATGTGGATATGACCTTGTCGAAGATTAAATCCACCATGTGCAATTGCGGTTCTTTGACTATTCCAGAATTGCAAGAGAAGGCAAAGCTTACGGTGGTCAGCTCCACCTCTATCGTCGAGGGCGGTGCGCACGACGTTCTGCTGAAGGACAAAACCCCTTATGTGGGTAATACCATTCGTGGTTAAAAACAAAAGAAGTTTGTAAAGACCTTAAGGTTTAATCAAGAAATTTCTTCTGAAGAAATTTCTAAACAAGAAAAATGCAATGGGGAGTTCTCTCTGCGCCTTGAATCTCACGATCTAATCGACTGAGCATTTTGTCTAGATCGGTTTTGGGAAAAGGCGTCAAGGGACTCCCTTTATTGTTGTGGCGGTTCTTCGTTATTGGTTGGTGTGCGGCGGGAAAAGTAGGGCTAAAAAGAGGTATCACCAAGGACCTCCTTGGGTCCTCTTCACAAAATCTCCCCGAAATTGAAGGGGGTAAAGGTAGCCAAAATATATCAATGAACTGGGTTTATAGAGAAACGTAACATTTAAAGAGGGGGATGAGGTTGGGCGGAATTATGAGGAAAAGCCATTCTACGTTACACTTTTAGACATGTTTACGCGAACAAAAAAAGCGCTCTGCGCCACATTCATGAGCCTTCTGTTGGCTTTTTCGATGCTTCTTCCTTATGTGGGAGGAACTCAAAAGGCCTATGCAGATGAGCTTTCCGATGCCCAGGCAACGCTTGATGCTGCTTCTGCTGAGCTGGAGGCAATTTCTGCAGAATACAACGATCTACAAACGCAAATTAACAACCTTGATGCAGAAATTGCAACTACAACTCAAAAGGTGCAAGAGGCTCAGCAAGCTATGCTTGAGGGTCAGGAACTATTAGGAGACGCTGTTCTTGCTGAATACAAAAGCGACGGTGGTCTCTCTTTGGTCAATATCGTTTTGACCTCCGAAACTATTTCGGACTTTGTCACCAACATGACATACTATTCGGCAGTTCAGGAAGATCAGGCTGAAAAAATTGCTGAACAGCGTCAGCTCAACGAAACTTTCAACGAGGCGCTCGATGACCTCAACGAGCAACGCGATAATCAACAGACAGTTTTAGATCAGGCTGAAGCGAAGAAGGCTGAAGCCGAAAAAGTTGTTTCAGATGCTTCTGCAAAAGTTTCGTCGATAAAAGAATCGCAAGCTGAATTGGCAAAACTTCAGGCTCAGGCTGACCAGATGGGCAACAATGAATCTTCGAATAGCGGTCAGCAAGAAAGTTCAGACTGGAACACTAATAACGAGCGCCCCGCTACGGGAGGGGGTTCTTCTGATAGTGGCAGTTCAAGCGGAGGTTCTGGCGATAGCGGGTCTGCGGACACTTCAAAAGGATGGACGAGCGGTCTTGCTTCTGCCTATGGTGGATCTTCTGATCCTTATACTCCAAACCCTGGAACTACTGCTACTGGCGCCGTTTGTGACGATAATTCAATGGGTGTTGCGATTCCGCTAAGTTGGCCAAACCGTTCTTCTTATTACGGTCGTGCAGTCGAGATCAAATACGGCGGCAAAACAGTTGTTGCCACAATTAACGACTGCGGCGGTCTATCAGGAGGAGCACGTCATCTCGATTTGCAGCCAGGCGTTTTTAAAGCGTTTGGTTTTAGCACCTGTCAAGCATGGGGAGTAAGAACGGTTTCCTACCGTATTCTGTAGTCGTTTTTCTGGACTATTTCCCCACTTGTAATAATTCGGTCTTATAATGAAGGACGCTTTGTTTTGCGCGATGCGAAATCAATTCGTATCAAGCGAATAAAGCGTCCTTGAAGTTTATAGTTGGCAGTCTTACTAACAAGAAAAAGGATTGACCTATGAAAGAGTACAACCCGCATGAAATAGAGCCCCATTGGCAGAAGGTCTGGGCAGATACGGGCGCATATACCGCTCGCGAAGACGAGTCGAAGCCAAAGCGCTATGTGCTTGAGATGTTCCCTTATCCTTCGGGTGATATTCACATGGGCCATGTTCGTAACTATACGCTTGGCGACGTTACGGCACGTTATTACACCATGCGTGGATATGATGTACTTCATCCTATGGGTTGGGATGCTTTTGGATTACCTGCCGAAAATGCGGCAATCAAACACAATAGTCACCCTGCTACTTGGACTTATGCCAACATCGAAACGCAAAAAGCAAGCTTTAAGCGCATGGGTTTTTCTTACGACTGGGATCGCACGGTAGTAGCATGCGACCCTGAGTATTATCGCTGGGGTCAGTGGATTTTCCTCCAGTTCTGGAAGCGCGGATTGGTTGAACGCCGCAACTCTCCTGTGAATTGGTGCCCAAACTGTATGACTGTTTTGGCAAACGAGCAGGTAACCGAAGGCGAGTGCTGGCGTTGTCATGGCGCGGTTGAAAAACGCGATCTTACCCAGTGGTACTTCAAAATTACCGACTACGCGCAAGAGCTGCTAGATGATCTTGATCAGCTTAAAGGCTGGCCAGAGCCGGTAAAGCAAATGCAGGCTAACTGGATCGGTCGTTCAGAAGGCGCTGAAGTTGATTTCTTGTTGTGTGATAAAGAGGGTAATGCCCCCGAGCATCCCAGCGAGGACGACACCATTACCGTGTTTACTACGCGCCCAGATACGTTGTTTGGTTGCAGCTTTTTCTTGTTAGCTCCCGAATCTCCTTTAGTGGAAAAACTGGTTGAAGGTAGCGAATACGAAGCAGAAGTTAAGGCGCTTGTTGAGGCAGCCTCAAAAGTGAGCGCTGTTGAGCGTGCTCAAGGGGATCGTGAAAAGCATGGTGCTTTTACGGGTCGCTATGTGATTAATCCTGTCAACGGTGACAAGGTGCCCGTTTGGGTTGCTGATTATATTGTTGCTGATTATGGTACGGGTGCGGTTATGGCAGTTCCTTGTGGCGACCAACGCGACTTCGAATTTGCACGTAAGTATGATCTTCCTATTATTCCAATTATTTTGGGCGAAGATGACCCGCTGTTTGATCAGCTCAACGGTGTACAAGAGCGCCGCGTTACCACGGTAGATTGGGAAAAATCCTACGAGGCAGAAGGCGTTTTAGTCCAGTCTGGCAAATATACTGGCATGGTGGGTGGTAAGCATTCTCCTGCAGTAGATGCCATCATTGGAGATTTGGAAGCAGAGGGTAAAGGAAAGAAATCTGTTCAGTTCCGTTTGCGCGATTGGCTTATTTCGCGTCAGCGCTACTGGGGCAATCCTATTCCTGCTATTTATTGTGATAAGTGCGGCTTGGTACCTGTTCCCGAAGAGGATCTGCCGGTTATGCTGCCTAAAGATATCGATTTAGCGGCAGGCGAAACGCTGGCAACGCATGAAGAGTTTTCTCAGTGCACCTGTCCAAAATGTGGCGGACCCGCTCGTCGCGAGACTGACACCATGGATACGTTTACCTGCTCAAGCTGGTATTATTTGCGCTATACCGATCCCCACAACGACAAGCAGCCTTTCGATCCTGCACGTGCAAATCGTTGGATGCCCGTTGATCAGTATATCGGCGGCATTGAGCATGCAATCTTACATCTGCTGTATTCGCGTTTCTTTACGAAGGTTCTGCGCGATATGGGTATGCTTGATTTCGATGAGCCATTCTCGAATCTTTTGTGCCAAGGCATGGTGCTTGATGAGCACGGCGATGTTATGTCGAAGTCCAAGGGCAATGTTATTTCTCCTGAGGAAATGATTGACGGCTATGGTGCCGATGCAGTTCGTGCCTATATTTTGTTCATGGCTCCACCAGATAAAGAACTGCAATGGAACGAAGATGGCCTTGCTGGTATGTATAAATTCCTCAATCGTGCTTGGCGAATTGTTGCTGATTTGGTGGGAGATGCAGGAGAAAAGACTCTCTTCCAAGAAGGTGCAACGAAGGAGAAAGCACAAGAGGCAAAAGATGTTTTGCTGCGCGAACGTCATCGTGTAGTAGGTAAAGTTATCGAGGATTTTGGACGCAACAACTTCAATACAGCAATTGCCGCAATCATGGAGTTAGCCAATGCGGCAAGTGACTATTTGCATAAGACTTCTCCTGAAGTGCGTGCAACCGATGAAGCATTGCGTTCGTTTGATATCGAGATCGCTGAAGTTTTGGTTAAGCTTTTAGCTCCTATTACCCCTCATTGGGCAGAAGAATTATGGCAAACCGAACTCGGTCATAGCGATTCGGTCCATCATCAAGCTTGGCCGGATTTTGATCCCGAAGCAGCGAAAGCTGACGAGGTTGAGTTGGCGGTTCAGATAAACGGCAAAGTTAAGGCAAGGATTATGGTTGCCACCGATGCTGACGAGGAGTCTATTCGTCAGGCAGCACTCGAGGCAGCAGCTAGTGCAACCGAAGGAAAAGATATCAAGAAAGTCATTGTTATTCCTGGCCGCTTGGTTAATATCGTCGCAAAGTAAATTCTTGTGGACTAACAAGGTATAAAACTTTGATGTGACGCCGCATATTGCGGCGTCACATATTATGGCACCATACAAGGTAGCGTCGCATCTTTCGATAATGCATGTGTCGGTGTCGTATCTTGTGGATGTCGTGCGAAGGAATAATGGAGCTTTTCTTCCTCTAAACGAATTGACTTTGAGCAAAATATAATACTTACGCTCATAAGTTGCATTACTAGATGCGTTGTACTGTTCAGCGAGTTGCATTACTAGATGTAGTGCGTTGTTCTCAACGAGTTGCATTGCCAAATACGCCCCGTCCGGGGCGTATTTATTTGAGCTATATTTGAGCGCGGAAAAGAACGTAGCAAACAAAATTGGAACTATACCTTTCCAGAGCAAAATACGGCAATCTCGAGAAAGTATGGAGAAAAGTAAAGATTTTCAGGGTAGTAAAAAGCAGTGAGGTCGGTTTAATTTAGGGATGATTGCGCGTAAGGACAGACATAAGAACAGGGGCTGTTTTAGTCGCTTAGTGAGAGCAGTTGTAGGGCTTATGCTTACCGTTGTGATCATTGTTGTAGGAGTTCCTCTTGCAATCAATGCTTTCGTGTGTGCTTCAACGCGTCCTGAATTTTCATCTGTTTCAAGTCCTGATATCCAGCAGAATACCTTCGGGGCAGATGCCATTGTTGTGCTTGGCGCGGGGATTAATTGGGATGGTAGCCCTTCGGCTGTTTTGAAAGATCGCCTCGATACAGCCATCGCACTCTACAACGAAGGGGTAGCCACGAAAATCATTATGAGTGGTGATAATAGTGATGCTTCGTACAATGAAGTAATGGCAATGGCGCTTTACGCTGAAAAGCAAGGCGTGCCTGCTGATGCCGTTTTTTGTGATCACGCGGGCCTTTCTACTTATGACAGCATGTATAGGCTTCGTCATGTTTTTGGAGTGGAACGGTGTGTAGTGGTAACCCAGGAGTACCATCTTTATCGAGCGCTGTATGACGCGCGGTCTTTCGGAATAGATGCGTATGGTGTTCCGGGGGATAAGTCTACCTACGATCATATGGACGATTATGAGAAACGGGAAGTTCTTGCTCGCGTAAAAGATTTTGTTGCCGTTTTGATTAACAGTGAACCCGAAACGAAAAGTGAGCCCGTTAACCTTGATGGGTCCGGAACCGTGACGCAGTGGTGGTAAGGTGAACCTCAAAGCAAGAAATGCCAAATTGCCGAAAGATTGAATTGCTTGTCGCTAAAGTGGTGATAAGGAACACTTTGAGGAGTTCATATGCCAAAGATTGTAGTTACTGATACCGATTTTGAAGATAATGCAATTGAAATCGAGATGGCAAAAGAAGCGGGCGTGGAGCTTGCTCTTTACAATGATCGAAGCGCTGAAGCTATCATTCGTCATGCCCAAGATGCTGATGGTGTTGTAACTTCCTATGGTGATTATTCAGCGCGAGTATTTGAAGCACTCCCTCATTTAAAAGTAGTAAGTCGGACCGGTATTGGTTATGACAATATTGATGCGCAAGCCGCAACAAAAAATGGTACGGCAGTTTGTATAGTTCCTGGTTATGGCACTGAAGTGGTGTCTGACCACGCCATAACGCTTGCGCTTGCCTGCTTACGCAGACTAAACGAGTGCGATGCCGACATGCGTGCGGGGGTATGGGATTACACGCGTCGTAGGCCCTTCGGTCAAGTATTTGGCAGGGTTTTTGGCGTTGTAGGCATGGGAGAAATTGGTCGCGCGGTTGCGCGCAAGGCAGCAGGCTTAGGCTTTCGGGTGATTTGCTATTCTCGCTCCTTAGTACCGGGTCGTCGCACGCCCGAAGGATACGAAATTGGTACTTTGGAGGATGTTCTTAAACAGGCTGATGTGGTGTCGTTTCACACGGCGCTTACTTCAGAAACTCATCATCTGTTGAATGCTGATAATATGCGTCTTATGAAATCAGGTGCGGTAGTGGTCAATACTTCGCGTGGCGCTGTCATCGATACTGTTGCTTTGGCTGCGGCTTTGCGTGAGGATAGGCTTTGGGGTGCGGGTATTGATGTGTTCGAAGAAGAGCCGCTCGATTGGAATCATCCCATCATGAAGGCACCTCACACGGTGTTGAGTCCTCATGTTGCCTATTATTCTGAAGAATCAGGCGAAGAATTGCATCGTCGTTCCATGCAAGCAGCTCTTGATGTGGTGTTAGGGCGTACGCCAAAAGACTGTCTGAATCCTGAAGTGCTTGCATCAAAACAGTGTTTTTTGGATCAAAATGGTTCTGATCAAGGCAACTTGGTTCAAAATGATTCGGCTCAATCTAATTCAGACCATTTGAATACAGATCGGTTAGATTTGAATCAGCCTGATTCGAATAAATCTGGCATAGATCAGGCGGATTCGGATCAACCGACAGAATATTGCTATTCGTGCTGGCGCTAGCGAGGGAAGTGAGAGGGTAGATGCTCGTGAGGGAGGCGAGAGGGCGGTCTCACGAGGGAAATAAATAGACTGGTAGACGCAGAAAAAATGAATGGACTAGCGGTTGCCAGAACTTGGACGAAGGTTAGAGCAAAACGTGACTTAGTTAAGGGTGATGAATTCGACCTTCGACACTTTGCCGTACTCAATAGTTAAACGTGCCAAGCTTTTCTTGCTTCCCCCTCGAGGACGTGTAGCGCTTCCGGGATTGATGTAGCGAATGCCATCTAGTACTTGGTTGCGTGGAATATGAGTATGTCCATGGATGACGACTTTTACGTCATCTGCAGGCGTGCCGATATCTTCAGGACGATGCACCATAAAGAATCGAACTCCACCAATACGTGGAGAGGCAGTAAAAGGAACGTCAGAACTTATGCTGGGGTAATCGCAATTACCCTTTACCGCGATAGTTGGCGCAATAGCGTCGAGCTCCATAAGGATAAACTCGCGTTCAACATCTCCAGCGCAAAGAATAACGTCACATGAGGCAAGCTCCTTTGTGGCATTCTTGCTTAGCACACCATGGATATCCGAAATTACTCCGACGATTATCGCAGCCATCTTTTTCCTTTCAAAAGCAGGGTGACGTTTGTCACGGCCTTGAAGAGCCTGATGTCTTTTGGGCTCATTTAGTAATTTGAGCCTGTTTAGTAATCTTCAAGTGTTGAAGCTTGTAAAGTTTTCTTGAGTATAAATCATCTTTTGAAATCTTTTGATTGACCAATAGATAGATGAGCATTAATATATTTAGCTGCTCACAACAAAACGTTTGAGTACAACATATGCGCCGTTAGCTCAGTTGGTAGAGCAGGGGACTTTTAATCCCAAGGTCGCGGGTTCGATTCCCTCACGGCGCACCACCTAAATTCTCAGCCACCGAATGTTTTACGGTGGCTTAATTTTTGAAGGTTTTGATTTCGTGAGGGGATCGAACCGATAAGGTGAAAATCCGTATAGAAAACTATCCAGTGGATAGTTTTTAGGATTTTGCCCCGAAGGTGCTTGCACCGAGGGAGTGAGCGTTCACGTAAGCGGACGCGGGATTCCCTCACGGCGCACCACCTAAATTTTCGGCCACCGATTTCTTGTCGGTGGTTTTGTTTTGTAGTTAGAATAATTCGCGAGGGAATCGTGAGTATCTCTCAGAATGTGCAGAAATTATTGAACTTGCACAAGAGGGTTAATTTTTGGTAACATACCCATTTGTCGCTCGTCTACTTATTTGCCTGAAGGAGCAATTGTGGCAAAAGAAGATGCAATTGAATTAGAAGGAACAGTTCTCGAAGCTCTCCCAAACGCAATGTTTAGGGTAGAACTTGAAAATGGGCACAAGATATTGGCTCATATCTCTGGAAAGATGCGTATGCACTACATCAAGATTCTTCCCGGAGACAAGGTTCAAGTTGAACTTTCAGTGTATGACTTGGATCGCGGTCGTATTACCTATCGTTATAAATAAGCGACGATTTACCACGTTTCGTGTCTCGAAATGTGGTGATTTTGTGTGCGAACAGAGTTAATTGCGTAATGTTCGCCTATTTGTTGGCTATCGAAATGTTTAGCAGGTAGTAATTACTTACTAAGCGAAAAATCTTTACCAATCATCGCCTGCGGCTGGGCGTGGTAATAAAGAAAAGAACGCATTTACCGAAAGGAATTGAATTATGAAGGTACGTCCTTCGGTCAAGAAAATGTGCGACAAGTGCAAGATTATCCGACGTCATGGCAAGGTGCTCGTAATTTGCGAGAATCCTCGTCATAAGCAGCGTCAGGGTTAAAGAGAAAGGGAAATTAATTCATGGCACGTCTCGTTGGTGTCGACCTTCCTCGCGACAAGCGCATTGAAGTCGGCTTGACCTACATTTACGGCATTGGCCTTACCACCTCCAAGAAGATCCTCGCAGAAACTGGCGTAAATCCAGACACTCGCTGCAACGATCTGACTGAAGATGAACTTTCCAAGCTTCGTGACTACATCCAGGAGCACCTCACCACTGAAGGTGACCTGCATCGCGAAGTTTCTCAGAATATTAAGCGCCTCATGGAGATCGGTTGCTATCGCGGTCTGCGTCATCGTCGTGGCCTGCCCGTTCGCGGTCAGCGCACTCACACGAACGCTCGTACCCGCAAGGGTCCTCGTAAGCAAATCGGCGGCAAGAAGAAGTAGAGGTGTAACTAGTGGCAGCTAAGAAAAACGTCCGCACCCGCATCAAGCGTTCTGAACGTAAGAACATTGCTGTTGGCGCTGCGCACATCAAATCCACTTTCAATAACACGATCGTTTCCATCACGGATCCTCAGGGCAATGTAATTTCCTGGCAGTCCGCTGGTACCGTAGGCTTCAAGGGCTCTCGTAAGTCCACGCCATTTGCAGCTCAGATGGCAGCTGAAGCAGCAGCTAAGACCGCTATGGAGCATGGCTTGAAGAAGGTTTCTGTTTTTGTGAAGGGCCCAGGTTCTGGTCGTGAGACCGCTATCCGTTCCCTTCAGGCAGCAGGCCTTGAAGTAGCAAGCATCCAGGATTGCACCCCTATTCCGCACAACGGTTGCCGTCAGCGCAAGCGTCGTCGCGTCTAACTGAAAGGATCGATACATTATGGCAATTAACAGGACTCCGGTTCTCAAGCGTTGTCGTCAGCTCGGTCTGGACCCTGCTGTTCTGGGTTACAGCAGCAAGAAGGAATCCAACCGTCAGCCAAAGCGTCGTCGCAAGGAATCTGAATATGGTATGCAGCTGCGCGAGAAGCAGAAGGCAAAGTTTGTCTATGGCGTTCTCGAGAAGCAGTTCCGTGGCTACTTCAAGCGTGCAAAGGCTATGCCTGGTGTTACCGGTGACAACCTTATGCAAATCCTTGAATCTCGCCTCGACAATGTAGTTTTCCGTCTTGGCTTTGCTAAGACTCGTAAAGAAGCTCGCCAGATTGTGACTCATGGTCACATCCATGTAAATGGTCGTCGCGTAGACATTCCTTCGTTCCGCGTACGTCCAGGCGATCTTGTTTCTGTTGCTCCTAAGGCTAAGGAACTTCTCGTAATTAAGAGCGCTCTCGTTTCTAATGAAGGCGTTCAGGTTCCTGCTTGGCTCGAGGTAGACATCGAAAAGCTTCAGGGCAGCGTTTTAACCCTTCCTGAACGTGACCAGATTGATTTGGATATCAACGAACAGCTTATCGTCGAGCTCTATTCTAAGTAACGTACGCACTGCGGTTTATTAAGGAGGCTTATTCAATATGACAGAGTTCATGAGGCCGACAGTAACGATTGAAGAGGTCAATAACACAATTGCCCGATTCGTCGTGGAGCCGCTGGAGCGTGGCTACGGTTACACCCTCGGTAATTGCATGCGTCGAGTTTTACTGTCCTCTTTGGATGGTGCTAAGGCAACTGCAATCCAGATCGAAGGCGTTCAGCATGAGTTCACCACTGCTGAAGGTGTAATCGAGGACATTACCGATATCGTTTTGAATGTTAAGGGCCTGGTATTCAGCGCCCTTAACTCCGACATCACCGAAGCTACGGCTCACGTGCATGCTGAAGGTCCTTGCACGGTGACGGGTGCTGATCTTGAGGTTCCTACGGAATTCACTCTGATCAACCCCGATCATGTTATTGCAACGGTTGCTGACGGCGGCACGCTCGATATGACCATTCGCATCGGTGTTGGTCGTGGCTATGTGTCTGCAGAGCGCAACAAGCGTACCGAAGACCCAATCGGCATCATTCATGTTGATTCACTGTTCTCACCGGTACGTCGCTGCTCAATGAGCGTTTCCGATACGCGTGTTGGTCAGCGTACTGACTACGATGAGCTTACGCTGGAAGTGGAAACCGACGGTTCCATTAACCCAACGGAAGCAGTTTGCAGCGCTGCGAACATCATTAACCAGTACATGGGCGCATTCTTGATGCTTGATGAAGTCGAGGAAGACGAAGACGGAGAAGTTGTTTCTATCTTCGCTCCTGAAAATCAGGAAACAAACGCTGAGCTTGATAAGCAGATTGAGGACTTGGATCTTTCCGTACGTTCTTACAACTGCTTGAAGCGTGCAGGTATTCATTCTGTTCGTCAGTTGGTTGAATACTCTGAAAACGACTTGCTCAACATTAGGAACTTTGGCGCGAAGTCCATCGAAGAAGTGAAGGACAAGCTCATTTCTATGGACCTCAATTTGAAGCAATAGGAGATATAAGATGAGGCATTACAAGAAGGGGCGTAAGCTTGGCACCGATGCCAGCCACACCAAGGCAATGAAGAAGAGCCTGGTTTGTGCGCTGTTCACCAACGACCGCATCAAGACGGTTGAGGCTCGCGCTAAGGAAATTCGCCCTGATGTTGATAAAATCATCACCTGGGCAAAGAAGGGCGACCTCCACTCTCGTCGTCTTGCCATCGCTGCTCTCGGTGACAAGGAACTCGTACGCGAGGTATTCGAGAAGGTTGCTCAGGGTCAGTTCGCTGATCGTCAGGGTGGCTACACTCGCATTCTGAAGCTTGGTAACCGCAAGGGCGACAATGCTTCTATGGTAATCATGGAGCTTTGCACCGAGCCAGTTCAGAAGAAAGAAAAGGCTGAAAAGCCTGCCGAGAAGAAGGCTGCTAAGGCTGTAGAGGCACCTAAGGCTGAAGAGACCAAGGCTGAGGAAGCTGAAGAGGTTAAGGAAGAGGCTGCAGAAGAAGCAGCTGAAACCACCGAAGAAGCTGCAGAGGAAAAGGCCGAGGAAAAGAAGGCTGAGTAGTTAACGGTTGTTCAGACTACTTTGTCTACTTCTTAGGTTTGGCTCTTGCTATGAGCGTTTAAGGTTGCTATTTGGCATTGTCGTTTAGTATGACTATTCGATACACCTAATGAGTGCAACCAAGCTTCTAAAATCCAAACGCATTTTAATAGACCCTCGAGAAATCGGGGGTCTATTTTTGTATAGAGGAGTATTTAGACGAAAGCATTGGGCGTTTGGGCGAAACGAAGGATATCTAGGCGGGACTTTGAGTAATCTTTGCTTTTACGGGCTCCTGTATGCGTTTCACCTGATGAAGCACAAGAGAGGTAGAGATACTTAACAATAGGTGATGCGTGCGGTACGTCGATCCTTTTAACTAGTGCGTGATTTGAAGGAATGGCGCACGAAAGGATTTTAAAGTGCTTATCGAATTCAAAGGAATAGCTCCCGATGTTTCTCAGGCGGCTTATATAGCTGAAAACGCCACAATATGCGGCGACTTCGTTGGTGGCAGGCGTTCCGGGCGTTGTGAAGAAGACGCTTACATCGGGCGAACGTCCCCAGGAAAACAATGATGAGGTGTATATCGCCGATGCGTATGCCTATGCTCAGGCAAAGATTGTAGGTTGATCTGATTAGGAGTTATGCCTGTTTTATAGTTCCTTCGTAGGAGTTTCGTGCAAATTTGCTGGCTCTATATCTCGTCCGATTAATATAAAAGGGAAGAAAGACATAGATCGCAACTACCGCATGTATTCTGGCGGTTTACTGGTAAAAGCCGAAAGGCGAATGCTTGCGAATCTAACCTACGAAGGAAACCTGCAAAGGACGTGGAAATAGCGTGGCACGTGGCAGAAACACAAATTGGCAAATGCGCATTGCGCAATGGATACAAGGTCGATATGGTATCGACGAAATGACTCAAGCGTTGATTATTGTTGGGTGTGCGTTGACGGTAATCAACTTTATTTTCGGAATTCCATTTGTTTCACTGCTGTCACTCGCAGCGTTCGTGTGGGGAATTTTCCGCTGTTACTCAAAAAACTATCCAGCTCGTGCGCGTGAGTTGGAAAAGTATCATGAAGTAATGCAGAAACCAAAAGCGTGGTGGCGTTTAACTAATAAGCGATGGGAAAATCGTAACACTACACTCTATTTCAGATGCAAAGGCTGCAATACGGTTCTAAATGTGCCAAAGGGAAAAGGCAAACTTTTGGTAACGTGTCCGAAGTGCGGCACCAAAGTGGAAAAGAAATCCTAAATAATAGACTTCGTTAAAGAATAAAAAAGAATTCTCTTAAAATAAGAATCTTCTAGAGTATTCAAATATGGTTTAAGATACTCAATTCAATGTGTCCAAACCAAAAACAAAGTCGAGGATTGTTAGAATTTCAGGATTTGTTTCTTGTATTGCTCCTGCATTGTTGAAAACGAAACTCCTCAATTTCTCTGTATTTATGTAAAATGCTACTAAATTTGTACCATTAATCTAAAAATTACTACAAATAGTAGGAAAACCTCTAAATTGTCACAATATGTTGTGCCAGATTGTGTATAGTATCTAACGGCAGATAACCAACGGAGCTCCCTAAGGAATTGCGGTTAAAGCAAAGAAGATTACCTGCGGAGCTTTTTGTTATAGCTGGTGCACGAAAAAACTAGCAACCGAGAGGGGATTGAACGGATGAAAATCATCAAGCGCGATGGTTCCGAAGTGACTTTTGATATCACTAAAATCGCAAACGCTATTAAGGCTGCGAGCGACGAATCACCGGAAAGCGAACGTCTTACTCCGCGTCAAATTGACTACGCTGCTCACAATGTAGCGGACAAGTGCGAAGAAGCTGGCCATACGGTTTCCGTTGAGGAAGTTCAGGACTTGGTGGAAAACGAAATTATGGCACTTCATAAATTTGAGGTTGCCCGTCGTTATATCATCTATCGTTATGTTCAGAACCTAAAACGTCAGTCTAATACGACCGACGACAAAATTCTTTCCCTTATCGAGTGCAATAACGAGGAAGTTAAGCAGGAAAATTCTAACAAGAACCCAACGGTTAATTCCGTTCAGCGTGACTATATGGCAGGCGAAGTCTCCAAAGACTTAGCAATGCGTATTCTCTTGCCTGAAGATGTTGTTCGTGCTCACGAAGAGGGCATTATCCACTTCCATGACTCTGATTACTTTGCACAGCATATGCATAACTGCGATCTGGTAAACCTCGAAGACATGCTTCAAAATGGCACGGTAATTTCGGGCACCATGATCGAAAAGCCGCACAGCTTCTCGACGGCGTGCAACATTGCAACGCAAATTATCGCTCAGGTTGCTTCAAGTCAGTACGGTGGACAGTCTATCTCGCTCACTCACTTAGCTCCCTTTGTTGATATCAGTCGCAAGAAAATTCGCCGTGAAGTCATTCATGAATTGAATATGGTTGGCGTAGAGCCTTCCGCAGAGCAGCTTGCATCTATTGTTGAAGAGCGCCTGCGCGATGAAGTTCGTCGTGGCGTTCAAACCATTCAATATCAGGTTGTAACTTTGATGACAACCAACGGACAGGCTCCTTTCGTGACAGTCTTTATGTATCTGAACGAGGCTCGCAACGATCAGGAAAAGCACGACCTTGCCATCATCATCGAGGAAGTGCTGCGTCAGCGCTATGAAGGCGTAAAGAACGAAGCGGGCGTTTGGATTACTCCTGCATTCCCTAAGCTCATTTATGTGTTAGAGGAAGATAACGTATCCGAAGATTCCGAATATTTCTACCTTACCCAGCTTGCGGCAAAGTGCACTGCTAAGCGTATGGTGCCTGACTATATTTCTGAAAAGAAAATGTTCGAGCTCAAGCTATCCAAAGGTGAAAAGCCAGGTGAAGGCGATTGCTATACCTGTATGGGATGCCGTTCATTCCTGACCCCCGATCGCTCTGGTAACGGGTATGACAACGTTGCAAATGCGGGCAACTATGAGCCTGGCAAGCCTAAGTACTACGGGCGCTTTAATCAGGGTGTAGTAACAATTAACTTGGTGGATGTGGCTTGCTCGTCCTATCGTGATATGGACAAATTCTGGGAGATTTTCGAAGAGCGTTTAGAGCTTTGCAAAAAGGCATTGATGTGTCGTCATAACCGACTGAAAGGCACGCTTTCAGATGCGGCTCCTATTCTGTGGCAGTATGGCGCTCTTGCTCGTCTTGAGAAGGGCGAAACCATCGATAAGTTGCTCTATGGCGGCTATTCCACCATTAGCTTGGGATATGCAGGTCTGTACGAGTGTGTAAAATACATGACCGGCTATAGCCACACTGATCCGCAAGCGACGCCTTTTGCAATGGCGGTAATGCAAAAAATGAACGACAAATGTGCTGAGTGGAAAGCCGAAACTGATATTGACTTCTCGCTTTATGGAACGCCTCTTGAGTCGACTACGTATAAGTTTGCTAAGGCATTGCAACGTCGCTTTGGCGTAATTCCTGAAGTAACAGACAAGAACTACATCACAAACAGCTATCACGTACATGTTTCTGAAGAAATTGATGCTTTTACCAAGCTTCAATTTGAAAGCCAGTTTCAGCAGCTTTCTCCTGGCGGAGCGATTTCATACGTAGAGGTTCCCGACATGCAGGACAACTTGAAGGCTGTTATTCGTGTAATGCAGTTTATCTATGATCACATCATGTATGCCGAACTCAATACCAAGAGCGACTACTGTCAGGTATGCGGTTTCGACGGGGAAATCCAAATTGTCGAAGACGATGGCAAGCTGGTGTGGGAATGCCCTCATTGTGGTAATCGCGACCAAGAAAAGCTCAATGTAGCGCGTCGTACGTGCGGATATATCGGAACTCAGTTCTGGAATCAGGGACGTACTGAAGAGATTCGTGATCGCGTTTTGCATCTATAGAATTTCTTCGTAGATATCTTTGCTTCGAAAAACGCTTTGTGCTTACATGCGATTAGTTTATCTGGGCTGATATTGCATCAGCCCACCGATTTTGTTTGAGGCTTCAGCCTGATGAGGATGCGAAGCGTCTGAAACGATAATGAGTCCGAAACGATTATTCATCCGCTATGCGGATGAATAATAATTTGAGGCGTTAAGCTGAAATTTGCTTAGATGTTTCGGCAAGCATCGTAAAGGGCCGTAGAAAACTTGCGGTATTGGAGAGATCCCGTGCAAAACCTGCCTTGCGTAGGGGTCTCGTATAAAACCAGCATTGCGGTCCCGTGCGAAACCTGCCTTGCGTATAGGTCCCGTATAAAACCTGTATTGCGCAGACGTCCCGCATAAAACCCGCATTATGTATAATCCTTACATTGTGTCTCTCGTTTAAACGGGCAAAATACGGATTAAGCATTTGTACAATTCGTCGTACGTTCTGGTCTCAATGTGTTTGATATCCGAGATGTGTTACATGTTCGATGTCCGAGTTGTGCTGTATGTTTGATACCCGAGATGTGTTGCATATTTGATGTCCGAGCTGTGCTGCATGTTTGATACCCGAGATGTGTTGCATATTTGATGTCCGAGCTGTGCTGCATGAATCGTTGATGAATTGTCTTGTATACATTCGCGTGTAAAGCATTCGTGCACAGCACTTCGAATTGTGGCTGATGTCAACTGCTGTGTGTGTCGTTGAAAGCGCGATTTTGACACAAAAAGGTATTATGTGCATAGTTTTTTGCTGATTGGTCGATTCATTTAAGGCTAAAAACCCATGTTATTCTACAAATAATTAGATTTTGTAGAATAACATGACTGAAAAAGACTTCACAACAGTACACGATTCAAGCTTTTGTGCCAGAATTTGATTTTTCGCGCACATGGTAGATAAATATGGGGAAGGGCTATGAACTACGCTGAAATAAAATACTGCGATATTGCGAATGGCGAAGGAGTGCGCACTACGCTTTTTGTTTCAGGGTGTACTCATCATTGTAAAAACTGCTTTCAACCAGAAACGTGGAGTTTCTCTTACGGAGAAGAATTTACCGATGCAGTAGCTCAAAAGATTATTGCCAGTCTTTCAGGAGTGTTTGTTGATGGAATAACGCTTCTTGGCGGGGAGCCTATGGAGCCAGAAAATCAGCGTGCGTTGCTCCCCTTTGTTCGTGCGGCAAAGCAGGCCTACCCTGAAAAAACAATCTGGTGCTATACCGGTGATGTATTCGAGGATTTGACTAATCCCGAATCAAAAAGACATACCGAAGTAACCGAAGAACTTTTGACCTATATTGATGTTTTGGTAGATGGTCCCTATATAGAATCCGAGCATGATATAACGTTGCGCTTTCGTGGTTCGCGAAACCAGCGAATTATCGATGTCCCTTCGACGCTTGCGAAAGGCTCGGTATGTCTCTGGAATGACGATACTAATTATGCAACTCATGGCTGGGTGCAAAGCGGAGCGTCGTTGTAGCGAAATGCGGTTTAACGATGTGGTTTAACGATGCGGCTTGATAATGCGGGATGCAAACGAAAGCATTATAGGCGGCGTGTCTCAATCAAAAGCGGATGGATGCAGGCATAAAGCAAAGACGCATAGATGCGGACCCAGAGCGAAAACCCAAAGATGCGGCAGATATGGACTCAACGCGAAAAATATATAGATGCGGACCCAGAGCGATAACACATAGGTGTGGATCCACTGCGAAAGGGTATGATTTACTAAGTTTGTAAATCTGTCAAACTTTGCTTTTTTGCTCTAGGGTGGGTTTTAATGCGAAAGCGTACGACTTGTTCTTGCTGCTTGAATTAGATGGAGGGCCTAAGAAGGGCTTTGATACGAAAGCGTACGACTTGTCCTTTTGGTCTGTTCTTAGAAAAAGCATGAGGCTTCCTAAAGGTAAGGCATAAACTTAGCTTCGAAATAACGTATGAGCACAGTGTTTTCTCTCTACATACCAGGAACTTCAGGTATACATCGTTGCGATGCACGCATTAAACTTCTGCTCCTTTGTTTTCTTTCGATTGCTTTATTTCTAGTTAAAACATGGTGGGGTATTGGTCTAGGGGCTTTGGTGATCGCCACATCAATTCTTTTTGCAAAACTTCCGCTTTTGCGTTTTGTGAAGATGTCTCTTCCTCTGCTGGTACTTCTTGTCTTTATCTGGATTTGCAATGCGTTTACCTTTGACATAACGCAAGTTTCTCACGCGTCAGGTGGATTTGCGGGCTTTATGGTGGGATGGGAGCCAATTGCTCTTTGGGGTACTTTTGGCTTTAATCCGCAAGGATGCATGATTGGGCTTACGTACGCTGCACGCGTTTTCTTGATCCTGCTTGCAACTTATGTGGTTTCGTTTACTACTACTGCAGAAGCACTTACTCATGCGTTCTCTTCGCTTTTCTCGGGTTTGCGTCGATTCGTTTCCGTAGATAACATCGCGTTGATTCTTGCTCTTGCGCTTCGTTTTATTCCTATGATGGCATCGGAGGCTACACAGATTCGCCAAGCACAAAAGGCACGGGGTGCTCGATTTGAAGAGGGTGGCTTACTGACTCGCGTTCTATCTTGGCGTGTGGTCCTTGTTCCCTTAGTGGTTGGAATGTTTAGAAGGGCTGGAAATTTGGGGCAAGCAATGGACGCGCGATGCTATGGGGCAAAAAAGCGAACAAGTCTTTACGGTAAAAGTCTGTCATTTCCTCAAATCATTTTTTTGGGTTTTTCCTTGCTCTGCTGTGTACTGTTTGTTCTGTTTTTGTAGCCGTACATTCTTTTCTACGCGCCGTTTGATGCGGAACATCTTAGAAAAAAGCAAGTTTTAAACTCGACTTAAAGAGGCGTGGTATCATTGATGCGTTTGGTAAAACACTCTCCAAGGAGGAAATTCAATGGCTACCATCATCGATGTGTTTGGTCGCGAAATTCTGGATTCCCGCGGTAATCCTACGGTCGAGGTTGAGGTAATTCTTGACGACGGCGCAATGGGTCGTGCGGCGGTTCCATCTGGTGCATCTACGGGTGCTTTTGAGGCAGTTGAGTTGCGCGATGGGGATTCTGAACGCTATCTTGGTAAGGGCACGCTCAAGGCAGTTTCTCATGTAAACGAGGACATTGCCGATGCTCTGATTGGTATGGAAGCGGAAGATCAGCGCGAAATCGACGCAGAAATGATTGCTCTTGATGGCACGGAAAACAAAGGTAACTTTGGTGCAAATGCAATTTTAGGCGCATCTTTAGCGGTAGCTAAAGCGGCAGCGGAATCTGCAGAACTTCCTCTCTATAAATATGTTGGTGGAGTAAATGCAAATATGCTGCCAACTCCTATGATGAACATTCTCAATGGCGGCGAGCATGCTGACAACAACGTGGACTTCCAAGAGTTCATGATTATGCCGGTAGGGGCTCAGTCTTTTGCCGAGGCGCTTCGTTGGTGTGCAGAAATCTATCACACCTTGAAGAAGGTTCTTCATGAGGCTGGTCTTGGCGGCGGCGTAGGCGACGAAGGTGGTTTCGCTCCTAACTTCACCACCAACGAAGAACCTTTGAAGTATATTGTTGAGGCTTGCGAAAAAGCAGGTTATAAGCCAGGCGAAGACATTATGTTCGCTATGGATCCGGCATCTACCGAATTCTATGATGCAGAACGTGGCGTATATGTTTTGGCAGGCGAAGATCGCGAATTAACCAGCGAAGAAATGGTCGAGTACTGGGCTGCACTTGTTGAAAAGTATCCTATTATTTCCATTGAAGATGGTATGGCAGAAGAGGACTGGGATGGCTGGAAGGCGCTGACTGATCGCATCGGCGACAAAGTTCAGCTGGTTGGCGATGACCTGTTTGTAACTAATCCTAAGCGTCTTGCTAAGGGCATTGAGCTTGGTTGCGCTAATGCAATTCTGGTTAAGGTAAACCAAATCGGCTCTTTGACCGAAGCGTTGGAAGCTGTTCAAATGGCAAAGCAAGCAGGATATGCGTGCATTATGTCTCACCGCTCGGGTGAAACCGAAGATGTAACCATTGCTGACTTGGCAGTTGCTACAAATGCTGGACAGATTAAAACGGGTGCTCCTTGCCGTTCTGATCGCGTGGCAAAATACAATCAGCTTCTTCGCATCGAAGAAGAGCTGGGCGATGCAGGTCAGTACGCGGGCATGAAAGCGTTCTACAATATTAATCGCTAATGCGGCAATGCTAACACGGCAATATATTAGTTACTAATGCGGCAAAAATTGCCAGAGTCATAATGGCTCTGTATCCATCCACTTGACTTTTAACGCCACTCCTATAACGGGGGTGGCGTTTTTAGTAAGTGCGGCGTTTAGCATCCAAATGTACGTTATAAAAAATGGGTTATAGAAAGGGGGTTTTAAGTAAAATCCGAGCCTTTTTACCAGTTTGCCCAAACACATAGGCGAAAAATTCAGTTCATGAGCGTGTTTTGGTAAAAACTTTTCTTGTCGGGTTGCTTTCACTAAAAGATGTATTGAAAATTCAAATACTGTCATACATCATATTTAGAAAATGCATGAAAGTGGACAAATTTAAGGTTTAACGGGCTGTTTTTCTTTGTGTAAAAGGAATTTTTATTCCTGTTAGCAACCCGATAAGACGTGAATTTACCATTTCGGGTCCTTTTTGTGAACAGCTTCGATTTTAATTTGGAATTATGGATTCCGCAGTGCGATGTACCGCACAACGATATTACCGCAATAACACTTGCGCATAAGGTCCTCATCAGGCACTATATTAAAAACAATGCCTGATAGGAGGTATTCCTATGGTAATTTCAAATGAAGAAAAGAACCGCAGCATAGTACCCTCTATATTCGTTGCGATAATCGCGCCTATTCTGACGTGCTTAGTAATTCCTCTGTATTATAGCTTCGTTTCTGAGTCGGTAAAAGGCTTTCATACACCATTCCTTGACATTGCTATGCAAAATCAAATTCTGGGATTGGTGTTTCATTTCTTATTTGTTGAATCCCCTGCAATCTTGTTTTCGCTTGTTTTGGCGGTATCGATAGTTTTGTTGTTAAAAGCACCAAAACAAAGGCGGGTAACAGGATGTATTATTGCTTTTGTGATCAGTCTCATCTTTTTAGTGTACGCTGCTGCGATTATCTTTAATCCTGCCCTTCAAAGGATTGGCGAATTAATATATCCCTATGGATCAGATTACTCGCTTATCGCTTGCTTTATCTACGCTGCTTTGCTGGTATATACAAGTATCACCCGCAAGGCAAATTAGGGTTCATTTTCGAAAAGCCGTATCTTGTTCGATTGAGTCCTTCCAAGATTCATCCCGCTGCGAACATCCTGTTCTCATGTTGATAGTTTCAGCGCAAACTGCACCAAACATAGTTTTGCTTCCCGCTGTATCTGCGATAAATGTTGCAGCGCGAGCTACAGGAATACCGATTTTGGATGCCTCTGCTGCTGCGTCAATGTTTGCGCCTAAGAAAAGGAAATCCCAGCCAGCTTCTTCCTTTTCGGTAATAAGGTGTTTTACCTGCTTGTAAGTGTATTGTGTACTCGCATTTTCTATGCCATCGGTTGTAATAACAAAGATAGTGTGTTCTGGTTTATATTCTTCGGGTAAATACTTATGAATAGTGCTGATGTGGTGAATCGCACCGCCTACTGCATCTAAAAGTGCAGTGCATCCACGAACCTGGTAATCTCTTTCCGTCATTAGGGAAACGTCTTCAATTGGCATTCGGTCATGTAAGACTTTAGTCTCGTGATCGAACAACACGGTCGAGACAACTGCTTGACCATCTGCTTCTTGATGGGCTTTGAGGGTTGCGTTGAATCCTCCTATAGTGTCAGTTTCAAGACCACTCATAGAGCCACTGCGATCAACGAGAAAAACCAGTTCAGTTAAATCCTTTTTCATGATATACCCTCCTGCTGTTACGTTGTCTGCTTACAGGAAGAAGAATACGCGCGGTAATGTTTGAGTAGGTCAACTGGTGGTTGACATTAGACAGTTGGCATTAGATGGCTGACGTCGGACGACTGGTATTAGGTGGCCGACCTTAACGAAGGAGAAGCATGGCGAATAATAAACGCGAAATAAGATAATTACAAAAGAGGCTGATCAAAAGCGTAGAGCGTTGCATTAATCTCGAAAATATCGAACTGATTATTCATTATGAAATACTCAACAATAATGTCTGCCTTGTTGCTGTGGGAAAGCGCAAATCCAGCACGGCGAAGTAAGTCCTCGGTAGCGTCCAAATCTAACTCAAGAGCAATAGCAAGTGCAAGCACCGTTTTCTTTGTTGGCTTATAAAGCGCATCGCTCCTAATTTTGCTAAAGAGTTGGCGACTCATGTTTGCCCGTTTGTAAACTTGCGCATCGGTCATACCCTTGGCATCGATAAGTGAAAGTAGGGTAGTGGAAAAAGAGGCATCCAATGAGCTAAGCAATTCGGAGAGGCAAGGAGATTGGCCAAACGTTTCGGCAGCAAGGGCTGCTACGTAAGTAACCTCGTCATCGGCTTTGCGCGTCCTCTGACGGGTATCGGAATGCTCGCCTACGTACACATCATCGATATATTCCTTGATGCGGTCGTATGTCAAAAGACCTGCCTGAAGTGCGCTGCGGTCAAATAACACCAAACGAATTTCGGAATCATGCGAATCGAGAAAATCGTGTATGGCATTTTGCGCTACAGAAAGAGATATATCTACAGGAAATCCGTATACTCCTGCAGACAATAACGGCAGGGCGATAGAGGAGGCATTATTTTCTGCAGCAAGAGAAAGGGCAGCGTCGTAGGCGCTGCGAAGCGAAGCTACTTCATTGTGCGTGCCACCTTGCCAAATAGGACCTACTGCATGGATGATTGCTTGAGCAGGAAGATTAAAGGCAGGAGTCACAACAGCGCTGCCTGTGGGACAGTGTCCTATTGCATTGCACGCCTCTTGCACTTTTTCAAATCCCGCCACTTGCGCAACAGCTTTTCCGACACCGCCAGTAATTTGCAAATCCTCATTTGCAGCAACAATAATGACATCGGCAGATACAGAGGCTAGATCATTTCGTTCTATCGAGAAAGGCATAACAGGGTCCTTTTGGTAATAATCGACGTTATGAACAAATAACGCCAAGTACTGTGCTTTGTGCGACGCTTAGAAAGGCAATACATGCAGAGCCTTCTTTCGCGCTATACTTCTCTAGTTACATAAAAACTGTTACTCGCAACTTTTGTCTGCGTAATAAAGGTAACAGCTTTTACGCAAAGGATACTAACTTTTCAGGAAGAACTTCAGGAAGAAGGAACTTTCGTGCAAGACTTACCTAATGGGTTTACGGGCTTTGCGAATCGCCCAAAAAATTCGGTAGCGAATTATAGAAATGCCTCTGCGGCAAATCATGCATCCAGTCGTCAATCGGGTGCCTTTACGGGGAGTGCTATAAAGGGCTCATCCAACTATCAGTATTCCCGTTCGCACGCTTCGCATCCAAGCAATATAACTGACGCTCCCACCAAAGAAGAACTTGCTGCCATCGATGAGCGCGATCGTCGATGGGCGTGGGTGGAAATTGATAGAAGCGCTATTCAGTACAACGTAATGCAAACAAAGCGTCTCCTCCCTAATAGCTGCCGTCTTATGGCGGTGGTCAAGGCTGATGCCTATGGTCATGGAGCGCTGGAGGTAGCGAAGGCGGCCTGCAGTGCAGGAGCAAGCTATCTTGGTGTTGCTACGGTGGATGAGGGCATTGAGCTGCGTGAAGCAGGCATGCGCGAACCCATTCTTATTCTTTCGCAGCCTCCCGCTGAAGCAATTCCGCTTTTGCTTTATTACCAAATTCGTCCTGCGGTATATACCTCCGAATTTGCGATCGCATATGCTGAAGCTGCTGATGCACAAGGAATAAAAGCTCCTTATCATCTCGCGATCAATTCTGGTATGAACCGCATCGGGGTACGCTTTAATAACGTAGTGGAATTTTTATCTCAAGTTAGCTTTCATCGAGCGCTTGAACTCGAGGGTTGCTTTACCCATTTCGCGACGGCAGATTCTCTTGAAACGCTCGATTTCCAAATTCAGATCAATCACTTCGTGGAAGCAATGCGTGCTGTCGAGGCTGCCGGTATTAATCCCGGAATTGTTCACTGCGATAATTCTGCAGCGACTTATCGATTCCCTAAAACCAATTTCGATATGGTGCGTTTAGGCATTGCCATGTATGGATATCAGCCAGCTCCTGATACACATCGTCTGATTGACCTGCGTCCCGCAATGAGTGTTCATGCGCGCATCACCAATGTAATGGTGGTACCGATGAGCGAAGGCGTGAGCTACGGGATGAATTATCGTAGTCCTGGTAGCGTAAAAATTTGTACGGTGCCCGTGGGATATGCTGATGGTCTTATGCGTTTGTTGTCGGGGAAAATCGATTTTGCCTATCAGAATCGCGCGGTTCATCAGGTGGGTAATATCTGTATGGACCAATGTATGTTTGAAGTGGATTTACGCTCACGTGCCAACATCAAAACGCTGGATCCTCAAATAGGAGACGAAGTGCTGATCGCAGGCCCACATGAGACTGTAGATTGTTCCATCGATACGATGGCAAATCGTGCTGCCACTATTCCATACGAACTGGTATGCAATTTCTCTCGTCGTATGCCTCGTTTTTATCGATAGGAGTACGTTATGCAGGTGGAAAAACTTCCTTTGGATGCAATTCGGGCTCAGGTGGAAAATTGCCAAGCATGTGCTCTTTGTGAGACGCGTACCAACATCGTATTTGGCGATGGCGATCCTCATGCACGGGTCTTAATTGTGGGAGAGGCGCCAGGGAAGAATGAAGATCTTCAAGGAAAACCTTTTGTAGGAGCTGCGGGGAAGTTTCTCGATGAGCTCCTCGAAGAAGCGGGTTTGAAGCGCGAAGAGGTGTTTATCGCCAACGTGCTGAAATGCCGTCCTCCTTCGAATCGTAATCCTCAAGCAGATGAGATTGAAGCCTGTGCACCCTTTTTGCGAGAGCAGACCCAATCGATCGATCCCTGGATTATTGTGACGATGGGTAATTTTGCTACTCAGTTTATTTTGCGTACCGGTACTGGAATTACTCGATTGCGAGGGACGGTGCAGCAAGCAGGGCGCTTCGTGGTGCTTCCTGTATTTCATCCTGCTGCAGCAATTTATGACCGTTCGAAGCGAGATGTGCTCCTTGAGGATTTTCGACAGGTTGGTGCGCTTGTGCGTGCTAGAATGGCCCAGGAACAAGACAAAGACGACTCAGAAGAATAGCTGAGCGTACTTAAGAAAAGATTGGAGATTCCAATGGTAGAAAAATCTGATGTAGCCGCAGTGCTTGAACTTATTCGTCCTTCTCTTCAGGCTGACGGTGGCGATGTTCAACTGGTTGACGTGGATGAAGAGGGCGTAGTAACTGTAGAGCTTCAGGGTGCCTGCAAGGGATGCCCTATGTCTCAGATGACCCTTGCTCATGGTGTTGAGCGCGTTTTGAAGGATCGCGTACCAGGTGTTACCCGCGTTGTACCTGCTCAATAGTAATTCGTAAAGGTGTTGGATTCATATATCCAATTGAGACAACAAGATTTGTCATTTCTTTGGCAAAAAGTTTGTTTTTAGACAAATCTACCAATTAGGAGAAGCTATCGTGCCTACCAAGGTGCGGTAGCTTCCTTTTATCGAGGAACTATTAGAATTGGCTGGCAAGTTACTTTTCCGACAGTATTCTTGAAAGCGTTTCTTGCTCTGGTGGTTGATCAGTAAAGGATCTGATATATATGGCACATTGTTGGGAAATTCGTGGATGTGATGAGGAAATGCAGTCACGGTGTCCTCATGCGGTGGCGAATGATAATTGCCCACCTGATTGTCATTATGCATCCTGTGATAGGCCAACCCATGTGGTAACTTCAAATTTTGAGTTACTTTTTCGTACCGATATCGATCGAAATGCTAATGTAAAGGACATCTGCAGCTTCTGCGAGTTCTTCCTTTCGCATGCACCTGCAGAAGCAGAATCGGTATCTGAAAAGTAAGGAATATATGCTCAACGATATCTATCAAAGTCTTGATCCTATTGCGTTTTCAATAGGTCCTTTTTCAGCGCGCTGGTATGGTTTGGCTTACGTTGTGGGATTTCTCTGTGCCATAGCAGTAATGTATGTGGTAGGAAAACGCTGGAAGATGCGTTTCACGTTCGATTCACTTTGTATTGTGTTGCTCTGTGCAATGATCGGCGTCATTGTTGGCGGCAGGCTGGGCTATGTTTTGTTCTATAACTTTGAGATGTATGCCGCAGATCCCCTTGCAATTTTAAATTTTTCACGTGGAGGTATGAGTTTTCACGGCGGTTTTGTAGGAGCTCTTATTGCGGGCATTGTTGCTTCTCGAATCATTAAGATGCCCTTTTTATCACTGGTTGATCTTGCCATGATCGGTGTTCCGATTGGCTTATTCTTTGGTCGTTGCGCAAACTTTGTTAATGGTGAACTTTGGGGTGCGCCTACCGATTTGCCATGGGGCGTAGTATTTGGTGGAGCGGCAGGAATGGAGCCGCGTCACCCAAGCCAGCTTTACGAAGCGTTTTTTGAGGGAATAGTTCTGTTTGTCATTTTGTTTGTGCTGTCAAGAAAACAACCACCATTTTCTCAGGGCACCTATTCAGGCGTGTTTATGCTTGGTTATGGAATCTGCCGTTTCATGGTGGAATTCATCCGTGAACCTGATGTCCAACTTGGATATTTGTGGGGCGGATGGCTGACGATGGGGCAGGTTCTTTCAGTTCCGCTTATTCTCGTGGGAATAGGATTGCTTGTGTATGCCTGGAAAACAAAACACCCACAAGAAGGGCCTCGATACGGAATCGAGGAATCTTAGGTATTTCACCGAATAGTTCTGAAAGGCGTGTAAATTGTTACTAATTTAGTAGCATAATATATACAGAATCGTAACGGTGCTCGTAAGGTGCTGTTGAGAACTATATAATTGCTAAGAGACAAGACTAAGAGAAGGGGATTCTCATGGGTAAGCTTCAATTTTTTAAGTGTATGCATTGCGGCAATGTCGCAGTGAAAGTATTCGATAAGGGTGTGCCACTTGTTTGCTGCGGTGAAAAGATGCAGCTTCTCGAGGCTGGCGTTACAGATGCCGCTCAGGAAAAGCATGTTCCTGTGGTAACTCAGGGCGATGTTATTCATGTTGAGGTTGGTAGCGTTGCTCATCCCATGGAAGAAGAGCATTTCATTACCATGATTGTCTTGGAGACCACCCATGGTTTTCAGGTAAAGCAGCTCAATCCAGGTGAAGCACCTGCTGCAGATTTTACCGTTGCTCCTGGCGAGGAGGCAGTTGCAGTGTATGAATATTGCAATCTGCATGGTCTCTGGAAAACTGAACTGTAAAAACAAAGAACACTAAAAGTATTCTTCGAAGGGAAGCGAAAGCTTCCCTTCGTTGGTATTATGGGAATATGTCAAAGAAACAAAACAGATCAAATAAGAAGAAACCAAAGAAGCCTTTCTTCTCTGCTAAGGTTCCAACGGGTGCCTATGATGTAGTGATAGTAGGCGGTGGTGCTTCGGGCCTTGCTTGTGCGGTTTCGTACGCACAGGCAATTTGTAATCAATCTTCTAACAAGATGTCAAAGCCCGAATTGCTCAATCATAAAGAATTGAATCACGAACCATGGGGTCACGAATCGTCAAATTACGAATCGATGAATGGTGAGTTATTAAATTGCGAACCAAAGAATCGTGAACCATTTAATCGCGAATCATCGAACCGTAAATCATCCTTTTCAGAGAGTGTCTCTTGCGATGCGAACTTGAAGGCTCAAAGCGTTTTTGATGGCAATGCGGGAGATAGTGATACGGCAGGCATTGATACGGGAAATAACGAAACAGGAAATCCTGTTTATACCCCAAAAACAGCCCGTCTGCGAATGGTGATCCTGGAAGCGGGAAAACGCATTGGAACTTCCATCATGAGGAGCGGGAATGGGCGTTGTAATTTTTCGAATAGCTCACTTGAGGTGACTCGATATCACCATGCGTCTTTTGTCGAAAAAGTTTTTTCGGCATTGGATGAAAATCGTAGTATCCCTTCGGTGCTTTCGTGGTTTGAGCAGTTGGGGTTGGTCTGGGAAGAAGCGCCAGGAACTGAGGGTCTTTTATATCCTTTTTCAAAAAAAGCCAATTCGGTACTCGACGTGCTCCGCAAAGCGCTTGATGCCTATGGTGTTGAAATCTGTGAAATGTCAGAGGTATTGGTTATTTCACCTTGTGACCATTCGGTATCTTCTTTATCAATGGACAGAGACGAAACATCCGAGCAGCATGAAGCCGTTTGCTCTTCACAAGAAACTGGCGGTTTTGTTGTAAGGGGAAAAACCTGCAAGGGAGAAAACGAATACCAGTCTTTTGAAATAGCGGCACGAAAGGTGGTACTTGCTTCTGGCGGTGCTACTTCACAGAATATCCTACCAAACAGGCAGATCAGCTATTGTAGTCCGAAACCAATTCTGGGGCCGGTTCAGGCAAAATCGCTTTCGCATGCTGATTTGAGTGCTCTTGATGGAATTCGAGTGCAGTCAAACGTCAAGCTCTACAGAAGCCTTTCAGATGCAAAAGCAAAAGAGCGGGCGATTTTTGAAGAAGAAGGTGAAGTGCTTTTCCGAAGTTATGGATTGTCGGGTATCGTGATTTTTAACGCGTCGCGTTATGCCGAACCAGGCGATATTCTGTTGCTGGATTTGATGCCGCATTTTACCGCCGAAGTCCTTCGCGAGATGTTCCTGAAGCGCCTTGAGCAGCAAAGGGATGCCGTCGCTCGTTTCTTTTTTGTTGGGTTTGTTGTTGACCCTCTTGCCGAAGCATTGCTTCAAGCGGCGGGAATCGAGGGTGAAAAAGAGCTGCTGAGTTCTGACATAGATCATCTAGTTGCCGTTTGTAAGGCTTTTCCCTTTGAAATGCAGGGGATAGCTGACGAGCGCACCTGCCAAGTGCGCCGTGGGGGAGTACAGCCCGAAGAAGTGGACTTTTCTACTTTAGAGATCAGTTCTTGTCCAGGGCTTTTTGTGCTAGGTGAAGCCCTGGACGTCGATGGCCCCTGCGGGGGATACAACCTTCATTGGGCGTGGACGACCGGTTTATTGGCGGGGAGTGCGCTTGCGAACCCTACATAAAGTAAAGGGTCTGCTAATCTTGCAGAGCCCAAGGTGTGTTTAGGGACTAAGTGAGTACAGGGAAGTAAAAGGAGAAACAGCGTGATTGAAGTATCGGGGATTCCTCTTTCGCTTGATGCTATGCTCCCTGAAAAAAGGGCTTTACAGGAAAAAGAGGTTGCTCGCGCCCTTGGCATATCGTCAGCTGAACTAGAAGAGTGTGTTCTTCATCGACGCAGCGTTGATGCGCGAAAGAAGACCAAAATCCACTTTACGACTACCTTTTCCTGTCAGCTCTCGAAAGACCTGGAACTGCGTTTGCTTAAGAAGGCACCAAAAGGTCTTCAGGTAAAGCAAGCAAAACCATACCGCCCTCTTGAGTACCCTGCGTGCACCCCTCCGAACGCTCCAATCTTAGTTGTGGGGATGGGCCCTGCGGGACTTTTTGCCGCTTTGTATTTAGCACGTTGCGGACTTCGTCCCGTGGTGGTGGAACGAGGTTTTGAGGTCGAAAAACGTGCGCGAGATGTGGAAGTTTTTGAGCAAACAGGAAAGCTTAACCCCCATTCAAATATTCAATTTGGTGAAGGGGGTGCAGGTACTTTTTCGGATGGCAAGTTAACAACAAATATAAAAAGCCCCTATGCGAAACACGTACTTCATTGGTTTGCCGATGCAGGAGCTCCTGAAAGCGTTCTTATCGAGTCCCATCCTCATTTGGGGAGTGATAAATTGCCAGGGATTGTGGCAACCATGCGAAATGAGATTATAGAGCTTGGCGGAGAAGTGCGTTTTGGGACGCGATTGGTAGATTGGGAATTTCAAGAAGGAGCTATTTCGTCAGTCAGTCTTGAGCAGGTAGAAGAGGGAACGATTTACGCTCAGCCAGTCAGCAAGGTGGTACTTGCCTGTGGTCATTCAGCGCGTGATGTCTTTGACCTTTGCAAACGCAGTGACTTCGCTATGGAACAAAAGCCTTTTTCGGTCGGCGTTCGCATAGAGCATCCTCAAAAGGTTATCAACAGCGCACAATGGGGAAAAGCCGCCAATCACCCTGCACTTGGAGCGGCAGAATATAAACTTGCGGTTCATCTGCCGAATGGCAGAAGCGTTTACACTTTTTGCATGTGTCCAGGTGGCGAAGTGGTTGCGGCTGCCAGTGAAGAAGGCGGCGTAGTTACTAACGGCATGAGTCGCTATGCGCGTGCAGAAGAAAACGCAAATGCTGCTTTGCTGGTCAATGTTGATCCTTGCGATTTTGGTGGCGATGATGTTTTGGCGGGAGTTAATCTGCAGCGCCACATCGAACAGACTGCATTTGCTATGGCGCAAAAGTATCACGCCCTACCGTACCAGGCGCCTTGCCAACGCGTAGGCGATTTTTTGGCAGAGAGGGCTGCGCAAGAAAAGTTGCAAGAGAAAGAAGCAGAAAGTGCTCCTTCTTCATCTTCTGAAGTAAAACCTTTGACGGTAAGTTCTCTTAGTATTGCTAATAAAAAGGCTCCCTCGCTAGAATCTTCAGTTTGCAAAAAGGTTCGTCCCTCATACGGACGTGGAACTTTTAATGCTTCTATAGCTGAATGCTTGCCTACTTTTGTTTCTGATGCGCTTGCGCAGGCTCTTCCGTTAATGGGAAAGAAATTGCCTCATTTCGACGATCCTTGCGCGATTATGACTGCTCCCGAAACGAGATCATCTTCTCCGGTGCGTATTAAGCGAGGAAAAGATTTGCAGGCTTATGGAAGGAGTGCGGACTGTAACGCGAGGGAGGCTGACGCAATGGGGACTGGCGTGTATCCCTGCGGAGAGGGTCCCGGTTTTGCGGGAGGAATAATGTCGGCAGCCTGTGATGGCTTGCGTGTTGCTCGCTCAATCATTGATTCGCTTTGTTTGTAACCAGATAGTGCGATTTTCTTGCGGGATGGTGTGTAGTTTTGTAGTTGGCGTTATCATGGAAAGTCCCAAATTGTACCTATAAGAAGTGATATCCATGACTCAAACGCACTCTCCTTCTACATTGGCTTTACAGGCGCTTATGCGTGGTGAAGCGGTAATTTTTCCTACCGATACCGTTTTCGGATTGGGAGTTTCGGTACAGCATGCTCCCTCTCCGGAAATTTTGTATCAGATAAAGCAGCGCAGCGAACATAAACCTATTGCCTGGTTGGTTGATAGCATTTCGGCTCTTGATACGTATGGTAAAGATATTCCTTCTTCTGCCTATGTCCTTGCTAAGGCATTTTGGCCTGGCCCCCTTACGATAATTGTGAAAGCTAACGAGAAGGTAGCGAATGCCTTTCTTTCCGAAAGGGGTACCGTTGGTATGCGCATGCCGGGTGGCGAAATTGCGACTGACCTCATTGCGCGGTTAGGATGTCCTATTGCTGCCACTTCGGCAAACATTTCCGGACATGCTAATGCATGTTCCTTTGATGAGCTGGAGCCGGAAATTCTCTCTAAGGTGGCAGTTGCTCTTTCTGATGGAGAAGTGAAGCGGGGGATTGCCTCTACAGTTGTGGATTGTTCCTTGGGAGAACATCCTGTTCTTCTGCGGGAAGGAACAATAACAGAATCCGATATCGCAAGCTTGCTTGCAAAGAGTTCTTTGGTGTAGGAGGTTAGTTATGAATGCTTCCTATGGCGTAGTGCGGCGTGAAACCTCAACGCTTTCGAGCGATGGTCATTCTTGGTTGCGAATGCTGATATGGCTTCCTGATTCTACCTATACACGCCGAGGCATAGTGCAAATTATTCATGGTATGTCTGAGCATATTGGCAGATACGATCATTTTGCTCGCTTTTTGGCGGGATTGGGATATGTCGTATTCGGACATGATCATATTGGGCATGGCAAAAGTGCCTCTTCGGCAAATGATTTAGGGTGCTTACCTTTGCAGGGTGGTAAAGATATCCTTGTAGAGGATGTCTTGCGGGTGCGTGAGGCTTTCTTGAAAGAGAGCGACTTAAAGCTTTCTTCTCTTACCGCCTCATCAAAGAAGTCAACAAAAATTCAGCCCTCCCATTCTGAGTTGCCCCTTTTCTTGTTTGGTCATTCTATGGGAAGTTATATCGCGCGGGTGATAGCGGCGCGATACCCCCAGAATACAGCGGGAGTTGTTTTGTGCGGAGCGGGAAATCAGCCTGCTTTTGTCGCTAAAATTGGCACTATCTTGTCGAGGGTGGTAGCTGCTGTTAAGGGTCAAGAGTATCGATCACCTCTTCTTTATTCGCTGGTGTCAGGGTCGTTTATTTCGGCGATTGATGATCCAAGAACGGAATTTGACTGGCTGAGTACTGATCCGAAAGTGGTTGATGAGTATTGTGCGGATCCGCTCTCTGGTGTTCGATTTAGTGCAGGCGGGTATGCAACCCTTACCGATCTCGTTTCCGAGGCAGTATCAAAGGATTGCGCGGAAGCTACTCCGCATGACTTACCTCTTCTTTTTATTGCGGGTGAAGAAGATCCTGTGGGCTCTAAAGGCAAAGGAGTGCAAAAGGCAGCTCGTTGCTATCGGGCATCAGGAGTAAAAGACGTAGAGGTTGTTTTGTATCCAGGTATGCGTCATGAAGTGCTTAACGAATCGGGAAAAATGACCGTTTATTCCGATGTGGAAGCATGGCTTACTCAGCATGCAATCTTGCGTGAGATTGCCTTGCTGGATTTAAAGACAGAAGCACAAGAAAACTAAATTAACGTCTGATAGAAGAATGTCCCTCATGAGGGTACTTAGCTGCGCTATACTGAGAAATGTAATGAAACCATGTTTTTTCTGTCATTTTTAATTGAATTTTGTGGATTTATTTTGTAGGAGCGCCTAATGGAAAACTCCCTGGTCACGAAAATATCTCTTGCTTCTGATCATGCCGGCTTCGAGCAAAAGCAGCAGTTGGTGGATTATTTAGCTCGAAAAGGATTTTGGGTAATAGATCGCGGCCCCGATACGGATGATCGCGTTGATTATCCTGATTTTGCGGTTGCGGTTGCCAAGGATGTTCAATCAGGGCTTGCCGACCGAGGCATTTTAGTATGTGGCACTGGTATTGGCATGGCGCTTGCGGCAGATAAGATGGCAGGTATTCGTGCTGCCAATATTGTTCGAGAAGATTTTGCAGTGCTTTGCCGCGAGCACAACAATGCTAACGTACTCACGCTTTCTGGCCGTTTTGTTTCTATTGAAGAAAACGAGCGCATAGTCGACGCTTTTCTTGCAACTGAATTTGCGGGTGGTCGTCATGCGGATCGTGTCGCAAAGATAAATGCGCTCGATTAAAAGATCTTAGCTACGACCGACCATACTTATTAAGAGTGTTGGGTGGGTACGCAAAGTTAAGAGGGGCAAAAGGAGGAAGTTATGTCGACAACGAAAACAAGAAGGATTTGGATTGCGCTGGTTGCCGCTATTGCAGCGCTTGCTTTGGGCTTTTCGCTTTCGGGTTGTGCTGGCGAATCAGACGAGGAGCTTATCACGAAAGCTATCGATGAAGAGATGAGCATTATTGTCGAGCCTGATGATGAGACCATTTCAATGCTCGCCGAAGAAGCAACTTCAGGCGCTGGCAGCACCTTTGACTCTATGGGCATCGATAGCACGGAATTGGTTAAGTCTTGGATTGATGGTTTTGGTTACACCATTGGTACCATTACGGTAGATGGCGACACGGCAACTGCTGAAATGACCATTACCTCTAAGCAGCTTGGTCCTATCATGATGGATTGGCAGGCAAACTTCCAGGAAAATGCAACCGCACAAGGATTTACCTCCATGGATGAGATCTATGCTTATGCCGGGCAGACCATCATGGACGAAATTAACAATGCATCTCCTGTTGAGACTACCGTAACGGTTGAAGTAAACAAAGATGGAAACAATTGGGTATTTGATCAGGGCGCTGCAAATCAGACCGCTTTGATGGATGCAATGATTGGCGATTATTCTCTCTAAGATGAATTAATCATAGAAGTGAATTAATCATAAGAATTCGCCGTTTAAGTAAAAAGCTTGTATCAGAAGGATGGGTTTAATGCCCGTCCTTCTTTATTTGCGATCCTATGTGCTAAGGTGTGACGAATAGAAAAAACTAGGAACCTTGCTTGAAAGGAGCAACACGATTATGTTCCTCAACCAACTTACCGCTGAAGACCCTCAAGTTGCCGATGCGATCGAACAGGAGCTGTCACGTCAGCGTTCATCTATCGAATTAATCGCTTCAGAAAACTTTGCTTCTCCTGCGGTAATGGAGGCAATGGGTTCAGTCCTGACCAATAAATATGCAGAAGGCTATCCCGGAAAACGCTATTATGGCGGCTGCGAAAAAGTGGACATTGTCGAAGACCTTGCTCGTGACCGTGCAAAACAATTGTTCAATTGCCAGTTCGCTAATGTTCAGCCTCACAGTGGTGCTAATGCCAACTTGGCAGCTTATCAGGCATTAGTAAACCTTGGCGATACGGTTTTGGGTTTGTCTCTTGATCATGGTGGTCACTTAACTCATGGATCTCCCGTTAATTTTTCAGGCAAGGATTATCATATCGTAGCGTATGGCGTTAATCCAGAAACCGAACTGATTGACTACGACGAGATGGAGCGTATCGCAAAAGAATGCAAGCCTAAGCTCATTGTAGGAGGTGCATCAGCATATCCTCGCGTAATTGACTTTAAGCGTATGCGCGAAATCGCTGATGAAGTAGACGCTTATTTGATGATCGACATGGCACATATTGCTGGTTTGGTCGCAACAGGCGCTCATCCAAGTCCGGTACCTTATGCTGACGTGGTAACTTCCACCAGTCATAAGACCCTGCGTGGTCCTCGTGGTGGTTTTATCCTTACTAATAATGAGGAAATCGCCAAGAAGATTGACAAGGCAGTATTCCCCGGTTCTCAGGGTGGTCCCTTGATGCATATTATTGCTGCTAAGGCGGTTGCTTTTGGTGAAGCTTTGCAGCCTGAATTTAAAACCTACATTGATAATGTGGTAGAAAATTCTACTGCGATGGGTGAAGGCATGGTTGATGGTGGTCTTCGCTTAGTGTCGGGTGGTACCGACAATCATCTGTGCCTGGTGGATCTCACTCCTGCAGATATTACTGGTAAGGATGCCGAAAAGGTGCTTGAAAGCGTAGGCTTGACGGTAAATAAGAACACTATTCCAAACGAGACACGCTCACCCTTTGTAACAAGCGGTATTCGCGTTGGATCTGCTGCGGCAACTACGCGTGGCTTTACTAAGGATGAATTCACCCGAATCGGACAACTTATTGCAGCAAGCGTTTATAGTGCAAGTGATGAAGCGCGTCTTCAGGAAATTGCGGGCGAAGTAAGCGAAATGCTTGCAAAGCATCCTTTGTATCCTAATTTTCAATAGAATTTAAGTAACATCTTGAGTGCCCTCTTGTAGAAGAGGGCACTCTGTTTGAATGGAGTTCTTTTGTATCGCATCAGTGTCGTGCTGTATGTCGATAGAGTGAAGGTACGCAAGGATAAAAGGCGTCTTTCGCATAGTTGAGGGAGGAAGATTATCGTGCAAAATCATGAGTTCGGGGATCGTGTGGTGGTGCTAGACCATCCGCTAATCGATCATAAGCTCTCTGTACTGCGCAATGAAATTACGCCTAGTTCGGTTTTTCGACAGACCGTTCATGAAATAACACTACTTGAATGCTACGAAGCGACCAAGCATCTTATTACTAAAGAGGTAGAGGTAAAAACACCGCTTGCTACATGTGTATGCAAGAGCATTGCAAAGCAGGAGCCTGTTATTGTGCCTATTCTTCGTGCGGGACTTGCAATGCTTGATGCGATGCTTGAAGTTATTCCTTCTGCACCCGTGGCTCATTTGGGTATGTATCGCGATGAGACAACTCATAAGCCGATCGAGTACTATGCAAAAATGCCAGGATATATAGCTGAACGTCAGGTACTGCTTGTAGATCCTATGCTCGCTACAGGTGGTTCCATATGCGCGGCTTTGCATGCACTGCGAAATCGCGGAGTTAAAGATATTACAATTATGGTTATCGTGGCGGCACCTGAGGGTATTCGCACTGTGTTAGATGCTGATCCCGACGTACGCATTTATGCTTGTGCCTTAGATGAAGGGCTTAACGAGAATGCCTATATTATTCCTGGGTTGGGCGATGCGGGGGATCGTATCTTCCAAACGACGGGAACTCCAGTGACGAGCGAAGGGCCTGCGCAGTAGAGGAGGTTTGCTCTATGGAAAAACATGAACGTCCTTCTTGGGACGAGTATTTTATGAAGCTTGCCAATGAAGTGGCGACACGCACTACGTGTTTGCGCAGAGGTGTGGGCGCTTTGATTGTCAAGGAGCGTCGTATTTTGGCAACGGGATACAACGGAGTGCCAACTGGTTTAAGACATTGCGACGTCACTGGGTGTTTGCGTCAGCAACTCGGGGTTCCTTCGGGTCAGCGCCATGAGATATGTCGTGGTTTGCATGCCGAGCAAAATGCACTGTTGCAGGCGGCGCGCTATGGCATCAATATCGAGGGAGCATCAATCTATATCACCACGCAGCCGTGTGTGGTGTGTGCCAAGATGCTTATTAATGCAGGAATTAGTGAAATCATCTATCAAAATCCGTATCCTGATGAACTTTCGATGGAGCTTTTGAAGGAATCGGGGATAAAAATGCGGATATTTGATGGACAAACCGAATAATATGTTGGTCAAATAGAGAAGGTTTTAGGGCAATAAATAAAATCTCCTGAAGTAGATAAGGCAATATTCACAACCATTCACGGACAAAATAAAAATATTAACCATCTATTTCAAAACAAGGTGTTTCTTAGAACATGTTCGTAAGGTAGAGTGTTCATTGCATGTTTTTGGCCAGGTGAAAACTGGTCACCAAAAACTAAGGAACAGGTAAGATACCGTGTAATTTGTGATGGTTCGGTAACCATTCGCCCATGTATATTGCACGTTATCGAAAATGATTAATTAAACTGGCGTGAGGCACGTATGCTTCATGTGGTTTAAGGGCCAAAAAGACCCGCTACCGAAGGAAAGGAAAGCATGCTCGCAGCTATAGCAGCAGGAATTGTGGCAGGAATCATTGGATTTCTTCCATTGTTTATTTCTCTGCGCCTTGCTAGGCGTTCGGATAGTATTTCTGCCATGAGCATGGGACTGTATGGATTGGCGGGCACGTTTGTGTCCCTCATCATCGTGATAGTCGCCATGATCATTTGCGCTCAAGTTGCACGTGAATCCATTCTTCCATTTGGTATAGCCGAGATTGCGGCACTTATTGTGTCAACATCTCTTTATGTCGTTTATAAAAACGTCCTTGCTAAACGCAAGAAATAAGGCAACGGAAAGGTAAGGAATCAAGATGGGTGAAGCACTTTCACAGTTCGTCGAGGAGGCGCAGCATCTTTCGTCTTCGTTTGATTCGGCGACGGTCTTTTCCATCGCGGGATGGGATGTATCACAGTATGTACTGTATATGTTCATCGCGCTTGTTTTGGTTCTGCTAATTGTTCTTATTAGCGGACGCAAACTGGAATTGATCCCCCACAAGAAGTTCACGGCTACAGTTGAATATGGCTACAACTTTATTCGTGAAAGCGTAGGCGCCGATGTTATCGGTGAAGGATTTAAGAAGCACATTCCTTTCTTGGCAACATTGTTCTTTATGATCCTTATTGCCAATGTTATTGGTTTGATTCCTGGCGCTAAGGCAGCTATGGGTACCATTTCTATTACCTGGGCTTTAGCGGCAATTTCGTTTATTTACTTTAACTTCTATGGCTTGAAAGAGCTGGGCGTTTTCCGTTACATGAAAAGCTTTGCTCCTTCCGGCGTTCCCGCACCAATGGTTCCTGTTATTTGGTTCCTTGAGTTTGTTTCCATGGTCATCCGTGTTCTGACCCTTGCTGTTCGACTTTATGGCAACATGCTCGCTGGTCACATGGTATTGGCGGTATTCTCACTGGCAACCACCATCTTCTTGCAGTTTGCGGTATTCAATATGGACTTCGTAACTGCACTTCCTGCAGTAGCTTGGTTCTTCTTACTATTCTTTATGTATGCTCTCGAAACTTTGGTTGCATTCTTGCAGGCATACGTATTCACCATCCTGTCTTCTTCCTACATCGGTATGGCCATCCATCCTCACTGATCAAGAAGAAACAGTTTTGGCTTGCGCCTGAATATCGGGCGTTGGCAGCTTAACAAGGGTTGGTAAGCTGCCGCATCATTTTGGTACTACAGCTGGTACATAAGAACTTACAGCTGAAAGGTAATAAGGATGGGGGATAGGCTCTCATCCCAATAAAGGAGGTAATCGTGGAACTTACACTCGCTATCGCTGCGCTTAAGGTCGTTGGCTATGGCCTCGCAGCAATCGGCCCTGGCATTGGTATCGGTATCGCTACCTACGGTCTCTGCGTATCCGCTGCTCGCCAGCCAGAAATGAAGGGTCAGCTCATGGGCTACTTCTTCATCGGTGCTGCAATGTCTGAGGCATTGGCACTGCTCGGCTTGGTTCTTTTCTTCATCGGCTAGTAAATCCAACGAGAGTTGATGAAATTCCGATCAGAAGAAAAGGAGGCAAGCGAATTGAACGCAACTGTAAGCAAATATGTACGTAACTGCACAAGCGGTGTTCTCGCTTTTGCTGCTGCGTCCGCAGTTTGCCCAATGTCCGCTTTCGCCGCAGAAAGTGGAGCAGGAATTGAAGCAATTCTTCCTCAGATGGAAGAATTCATTCCAATGCTCGTTGCCTTCATTATTTTATGGATTGTTCTTGCTAAGTTCGGTTGGCCTCTGTTTGAGGGCATGCTCGAAAAGCGCGAGAACACGATCAAGACTAACCTGGAAAAAGCTGAAGAAGCTCGCCAGGAAAGTGAACGTCTGTTGGCTGAGTATCAAGAGCAGCTCGAAGACGCAAAGTCTTTGGCTCAGAATATGCTCAACAATGCACAGAAGTCCGGTGAAGCTCTTGAAAAGGAAATCGCCGATCGCGCACGTGCAGAAGCAGACGCAATGATCGAGAAGGCAAAGGTTGCTATTGAAGCAGAAAAGCGTGCAGCTATGAAGGAACTTCAGGATTCTATGGCTGATACGTCTATCGCAGTAGCATCTCGCTTGATCGGCGAAGATTTCAGCGACGAAGAGCATCGTAAGCTCATCGAACGCTACGTAAAAGAGGCAGGTAGCTTAAATGCCTAATCGTCATGTCATCAATGAAACGATCGCAGCATACGCAAATGCTGCAATCGATGGCGCTAATGCCGCTGGCGGTAAGGAAGCGGTCGTTGAGATCCGCAACCAGATGCTGGAGATCCTTGGTTTCATGGCTTCGAACATTGATCTTCGTCTTGCGTGTGATGACGAGGGCTATACCCCCGAAGAGCGCGAAGGCATCGTGAAGGCAGTGTTTGGTTCATACAACGAGATTCTTGTTTCGTTGCTGTGCGTTATGGCATCTAGGTGCGATATGGGCAAGCTTCGCGGCATTTATCACAAGTATGAAGAGCTCATTGAATCCAAGCTGAACTTCAACGTTGTTGACGTAACGACGGTTGTAGAGCTTGATGACAACTTGCGAACTGTAATTACTAAAAAGGCCGAATCCGACTTGGGTAGGGAATGCGTGCTTGTCGAGCACATTGACCCCTCCATTCAGGGCGGCATCATTATGAGCACGGGTGGTCGCTATGTGGACGCAAGCGTTCGCACTAGATTTGATCGTGCCCGCATTGCTCTCAAAGAAAAGACAGATGGAGGTGAATGCTAGTGACTGAAATCACCGCACAGTCTATCGACGAAGCGCTGCGCAAGCAGCTTGATGCCCTTAATACCAGCGTTGAATCTCGCGAAATCGGTTCTGTTGTACAAATTGGCGACGGTATTGCTCGTATCGATGGCCTTAAGGGTGCTATGCAGGGCGAACTCTTGGAGTTCACCGGCGAGGGTGGCAAGATCGTTTATGGTCTGGCTCAGAACCTTGAGGAAGAAGAGGTCGGCGCCGTACTCCTGGGTGACATCACTGCAATCAAAGAAAATGACCAGTGTCGTACCACTGGCCGCATTCTCGAAGTTCCTTCCGGTAAGGGCATGATCGGCCGTGTTGTTAATGCACTCGGCGAGCCTATTGACGGCAAGGGCCCAATCGAGGCTGAAGGTTATCGTCCAATCGAATTTAAGGCTCCTGGCGTTCATGAGCGTCAGCCTGTTCACGAGCCAATGCAGACCGGTATCATTCCTATCGACGCAATGGTTCCAATCGGACGTGGCCAGCGTGAACTTATCATTGGCGACCGTCAGACTGGTAAGACCTCTATTGCAATTGACACGATTCTGAACCAAAAGGGTCAGAATATGATCTGTGTATACGTTGCAATTGGTCAGAAGGCTTCTACCGTATCTACTGTTGTAGAATCCCTCGAACGTCGCGGCGCTATGGATTACACCATCGTTGTTGCAGCAACGGCATCTGATCCTGCTCCTATGCAGTATCTTGCTCCTATGGCTGGTGCAGCAATTGGTGAATACTTCATGTACACGGGCGAAGATGGAAAGCCTGCAGGAGCAGACAATCCAGGACGCCACGTACTGTGCATCTATGACGACTTGTCTAAGCAGGCAGTTGCTTATCGACAGATGTCATTGACCCTTCGTCGCCCACCCGGACGCGAAGCATATCCTGGTGATATTTTCTATCTGCATTCACGCCTCTTGGAACGTGCAGTTAAGCTTTCCGATGAAAATGGTGCTGGTTCGCTGACCGCACTTCCTATCATCGAAACTCAGGCTGGCGACGTAGGTGCATACATTCCTACGAATGTAATTTCTATTACAGACGGTCAGATTTACCTGAAGACCAACTTGTTCTTCCAGGGTCAGCGTCCTGCTGTTGACGTAGGTCTTTCAGTATCCCGCGTAGGTGGCGATGCTCAGGTTAAGTCCATGAAGTCTGTAGCAGGTACCTTGCGTCTTGACTTGGCAGCTTATCGTGAGTTGGAAGCATTTACTCAGTTTGGTTCCGACCTTGATAAGGCAACCCAGCAACAGCTCACTCGTGGTGCTGCCATGACTGAACTGTTAAAGCAGCCTCGTTATACTCCTTTGCCCGTAGAAGAGCAGGCAATTGCTATCTATGCTGGCAACCAGGGTTACTTGGATGATATTCCGGTTGAAAGCATCGTACGTTTCCGTGGCGAAATGCTTGACTACCTGCGTATTAACCATGCTGGTACGATTGCTAAGTTGAGGGAAGGCAAGAAGTTTACCGACGAGATTGAAAATGAGCTTAATGCTGAAATCGAAGCATTCAAGTCTCAGTTCATCGCGTAAGGTGGTCTGATTATGCCGAACCTTCACGATATCGAAAGACGAATTAAATCCGTCGAATCGACGAAGCAGGTTACGCATACCATGCAGATGGTAGCTGCTGCAAAGATTCGCCACGCTACTGAGCGTTGCGATGCAGCAACTCCATTTGCTAATGCAATGCGCGAGTTGCTCGGCAATATTGGTCGTATGGGCAGCTGTAATGCCGAACTGACCAAGGAACACGACGAAATTAAAACTACGCTTATCGTAGCTATTGTTTCTGACCGTGGTCTTGCTGGTGGCTTTAACTCAAACATTTTGCGTCGTGCTGAAAAGATCATGAAGGATCGTAAGGCAGAAGGTAAAAACGTTGCCATTATTGCTTGCGGTAAGAAAGCGATTGCGTACTTCAAGTATCGCGAACATGATCCGGTACTTGCTTTCCGCGACCTTTCCGCCGATCCGCGTGTTGAAGAAGCTGAAACCATGACCGACTATTGCGTTGAAAATTATCTCAATGGCAATATCGATGAGGTTATCACGATTTACAACCACGCGAAGAACGCAGCTGAGCAGGTTCCTACGATTCATCGTATTTTGCCTGTTGACTTGAAGTCGTTTGTCCCTGAGGGTGAGCGCTTTAAGTTTGGTGGCATCATGGAACCTGACGCAGATTTGGAAGACTTGCCTGGTTCTATTGAATATGAACCTGGTGAAGAAGAAGTTCTGAACCAGTTGCTTCCTGAGTACTTGAGTGGATATTTCTACTATGTACTTATCGAATCGGCTGCCGCAGAGCAGGCTGCTCGTCGTAACGCAATGAAAAACGCGACGGATAATGCCGATGAAATGATTGAAACACTCAATCGAGTTTATAACCGTGTACGTCAAGGTGCCATTACAACCGAAATCAACGAAATCGTTGGTGGCGCCGCAGCTTTGGAGGACTAAATGGCTGAAGAAATTACTACATCTGCGGCCAACCAGGGTGGTGCGATCGGTCATATTGTCCGTATCGTTGGCCCTGTTGTCGACGTTGAGTTTGCTCCGGGCCAGATCCCCGCAATCTACAACGCGTTGACCGTTGAAGCTAATACCCCCGCTGGCGACGTAAAGGTTCTCCTCGAGGTCCAGCTTCACCTTCCCGGTGATTTGGTTCGCGCGGTAGCTATGTCATCTACTGATGGCCTTACCCGTGGTCTTGAGGTAAAGGACACTGGCAATCCTATGATGATGCCTGTAGGTCCTGAGACCCTTGGTCGCATTTGGAACGTTATGGGTGAACCCGTTGACGGCAAGCCAATGCCTGACGTTAAAGAGTTCTATCCAATCCATCGTCCTGCACCTGCTTATGAAGAGCTGGTTACTACTACCGAGATTTATGAAACTGGTATTAAGGTTGTTGATCTTATCCAGCCATTCATCAAGGGTGGTAAGACTGGCCTCTTTGGTGGCGCTGGTGTAGGCAAGACCGTTATTATTCAGGAGCTTATTAACAACTTGGCTCAGGAACATGGCGGTACTTCAGTATTTACTGGTGTAGGCGAACGTACCCGTGAAGGTACGGACCTGTTCATCGAAATGACCGACGCTGGTGTTATTAACAAGACCTGCTTGGTTTACGGTCAGATGAACGAGCCTCCTGGAGCACGTCTTCGCGTAGGTCTTTGCGGCCTTACCGAAGCTGAATACTTCCGTGACCAGGGCCAGGACGTACTGTTGTTTATCGACAACATCTTCCGTTTCACCCAGGCTGGTTCTGAGGTATCTGCACTGCTCGGCCGTATGCCTTCTGCAGTAGGTTACCAGCCAACCTTGGCAACTGAAATGGGCGACCTTCAGGAACGTATTACCTCTACTAAGACTGGTTCTATTACCTCAGTACAGGCTGTATACGTACCTGCAGACGACTTGACTGACCCTGCACCTGCAACAACCTTTACCCACTTGGATGCTAAGACGGTTCTTAACCGTTCCATCGCTGAGAAGGGTATTTATCCTGCAGTTGACCCACTGGAATCTACTTCTCGTGCACTTGACCCAGAAATTGTTGGCGAAGAGCACTACGAAGTAGCAGTTGGTGTACAGAAGATCCTCCAAACTTATCAGGACCTTCAGGACATCATTGCTATTCTGGGTATGGAAGAACTTTCCGAGGATCAGAAGATCATCGTAAACCGTGCTCGTAAGATCGAGCGCTTCCTTGGTCAGCCTTTCCATGTTGCAAAGCAGTTCACCGGCCAAGACGGTGTATACGTAAAGCTGGAGGACACCATTCGCTCCTTCAAGGAGATCCTCAGCGGTAACTGCGACGAAATTCCTGAGGTTTGCTTCCGTAACAAGGGCACCATCGAGGATGTTTACGCAGCCTACGAGGAGATCAAGAAGCAGGAAGAAGAGTAAATTATGTCCACTATCAAATGTGATGTCGTAGCCAAGAATAAGGTTCTGTTTTCCGGTGAGCTTCATTCTGTAATGGTTCCCGGAAGCGAAGGCGAGCTTGGTATCATGGCTAACCATGAGCCCTTTGTTACCGCTCTTCATGATGGCGTTATTTGGGCACGCACTAAGCCCGAAGGCGGCACCACGTTGAGTGCGGCTATTATGGGCGGCTATGTCCAGTGCTTGGGAGAACGCGTAATTGTACTTTGTGATAAAACGCGTGAGATCAAGCGTATCAACGAGGATAAGGTTCGCAAGGATATTGCATCGCTTGAAGAGCGTATCGCTAACCTTCGCGAGGATCAGATTATCTCTCGTTCCGTTCTTACTCGAAAGCTTCGCTGGTGCAAAGTGCAACTTGCTGCCAAGGAAAAGGAAAGCCAGTACGTCTAGGTTTCTTCCACGATTCCTCCGGACGAAATTAGGTTTTCGACGGTACCAGCATTCAAACAACCCCTTCCTTTTTGGAGGGGGTTGTTTTGTTTTGTGAGGGTTTGGACTCGGTTGTGAACTTATAAGTCTGTAAAACAGGGATTTATTTGTGGGTGTTTATAAATAACCTTCTATAGCAAAAGCTATTGAAAAAGTTATTGAAGTCGGTCATATATAACTCAAGTGTGACTATTTGGCGCATTTATTAAAAAATCGTGGATAAAATACGGGTAGGCTGATAGCATTCCTCCCCAATGACTCACTTTGAGTTATTTGCTGAAGAGGAACAAGGGGAGAGGTTTCTCAAGTAAACCATGGGGCGTTCATGCGGACGTTCAAAGGAGAGCTATATGTCAGTGCTGCATTGTGATGTGGTTGCTAAAGATAGGATGCTCTTTTCAGGGGAGCTCTACTCGATAACCGTTCCTGGTGTTCAGGGCTATATGGGGGTGCTTGAAAATCACTCTCCAGCGCTTATTGCGCTTAAAGATGGGGTCATTTGGGGCCGAGAAACTTCTGAGTCAGGTCCAGTTATAGCTGCAGCGAATATGGGTGGCTATCTTCAAGTAATGGGGAGTCGCGTAATAGTTCTTTGTGACAAGACGCGCCAAATTCAAGATATCAAACTTGAACTTCTAGAAAAGGCAATTCCGGAATTGGAAGAGCGTCTCTCTTCGCTTAGTCATGAACAGTTCATAGCTAATTCGGTGCTTCGTCGAAAACTTCGGTGGCTTCAAGTTCAGTACAATGCAAAGAAGAAAGCACTCGAAGGAAAATTGCCCTTTGAATATAAAGAGTCGTTCGGCAAAGATTAACAAAGCCGTATAGTGAGCCGTTAACAAAACTTCGCATTTAATCCACTAACTGTTCGCTTTCATTAAGCGCGAATGCTGCTAATATGAGTACCCGAAATATTGGAACAGAGACGAGAACAGTACTTCTTGGCACATGACGTAAGGGTGTGAGCTTATGGCATTCGTTCATCTTCACAATCACACGGAGTATTCCCTACTTGACGGCGCAACGCATATTTATGACATGGTTAAACGTGCAGCTGATTTAGGCATGCCTGCCGTTGCTATTACCGACCATGGCGTTATGAGTGGTGTGCCTGAGCTGGCTGATGCCTGTGAAAAGGTAAAGAAGGAAACCGGCGTTTGGGTAAAGCCTATTTTTGGTTGTGAGATATATTTCACCACCGATAGCGAGCTTAAAAAAGAAAAACGTCGGCTCCATCACATGATTTTGCTCGCAAAAAATAATACGGGCTATCACAACTTACTCAAACTGGTAAGCGAATCGCATGTTGATAACTTCTATTATCGTCCTCGCACCACGTTTGAAATGCTTCAAAAGTATTCCGAAGGGCTTATTGCAACGAGTGCTTGTATTGCAGGCGTTATTCCTCGTTGTATTGACGACGGTGATTTCGCCCAGGCGGTTGAGTGGGCAAAGCGATTTAAAGAAGTGTATGCACCCGGCGACTTTTATATTGAGTTGCAGGACCAAGGTATTACCACAAACGGTGGCATGACTCAGCTGGAAATGAATCGCAAGCTCACCGAAATTGCTAACCAGCTTGGCTTGCAAACTATTGCAACGAACGACTTTCATTACCTTACGCAAGAGGACGCGGTTGCGCAGGACATTATGCTCTGCATTGGCACCAACTCTACCGTGACCCAAGAAAAGCGCTTTAAGTTTCCAAACGATCAGTTCTATATGAAGACCGAAGAGGAAATGCGTGCCGCACTAAAGGAATTCCCCGAAGCATGCGACAACACCGTTGCACTGGCAGAAAAGTGTAATGTGGAATTAGAACGCGACGCAATTCTTCCTCGTTTCCCCTTACCTGAAGGAGAAACAGAAGAATCATATTTCCGAAAGCGTGTACAGGAAGGTCTGGTACGCCGATACGGAGATCCTGTTCCTGCGGAAGTTCAAGAGCGTGCTGATTACGAAATGAGCGTTATTATTCAGCAAGGATTCCCTGCTTACTTCCTTATTGTTCAGGAATATATTGAGTGGGCGCGTAGTCAGGGTATTGGTGTAGGCCCTGGTCGTGGTTCGGCGGCAGGTGCAATTGTTGCCTACGCTATGGGAATTACTGACCTTGACCCCCTTTCAAATGGCTTACTGTTTGAACGTTTTCTCTCTCCAGAACGTGTAGAGATGCCCGATATCGACGTTGACTTCGAAGATGAACGTCGCCAAGAGGTTATTGAACATATTAAAGATGTTTATGGCGAGGACCATGTATCAGGCGTTATTACCTTTGGTAAGCTGCAGGCAAAAAATGCCGTGCGCGATGCAGCTCGCGTGTTGGATTACCCCTATGCGGTAGGCGATAAAGTAGCCAAGCTTATTGGTAACGAGCTGGGCATCACGATCGATGATGCGATGGCAAAGAATCCTGACCTTAAGCAAGCCTACGACACCGAGGAAGATGTCCGTCGTGTAATTGATGCGGCACGTTCTATCGAAGGTCATGTGCGTGGTGAAGGTGTGCACGCATGTGCTACCATCATCTGCCGTGACCCCATGAGTGATCATGTGCCTATGAAGCGCGATACCAAGGGTGGCGGCATTATTACGCAATACGACGGTCACTATACGCCTGATTTAGGTTTGCTGAAGATGGACTTTTTGGGCCTGCGAACCTTAGGTGTACTCTCGCGTGCGTGCCGTAATATTAAAGCCCGTTTTGGGGTGGAAATCATTCCTGAGGAAATTCCAACCGATGATGAAAAGGCTTTCGAGCTTTTACGCAGCGGCAATATGGATGGTCTGTTCCAGGTGGAAAGTGCGCTGTATGTAAGTCTGTTTAGTCGCTTACCTCCTCATAGATTTTCTGATGTTGTTGCTTCGATCGCATTGAACCGTCCGGGCCCTCTGGAGTCTGGCATGGTTGATGACTATGTTATGGTTGCGAGCGGCAAAACGCCTGTTCATTACTATGACGATCGCTTGCGTCCGTTGCTGGAAGAAACCTACGGAACCATGGTTTACCAGGAGCAGATCATGCAGATTTCCATGGTCATGAGTGGTTTTTCTGCAGGTAAGGCAGATAAGCTGCGTAAAGCAATGGGTAAAAAGAAGATCGATGTAATGCGCCAACTCCAAGAAGATTGGAATCAAGGTGCCGTCGAAAATGGCTTTAGCTTAGAGATTGCTAAAAAGATTTGGGAAGATGCTGAAAAGTTCGCTAAGTATGCATTTAACAAGTCTCACTCAGCAGCGTACGCTATTTTGGTTATGCGTACGGCATACTTAAAAGCGCATTATCCCAATGATTATATGGCGGCGGTTTTGTCGTCGTATATGGGCAACTCTGATCGCCTAATTAAATACATTGCGAGCTGTAACCGTAATGGTATTCCCGTGCTTTCGCCTGACGTAAATTCTTCTAACTTGGAATTTACTCCTCTTGATAATGGAATTCGTTTTGGTTTAGCGGGCATTCGTGGTGTAGGCGAAAAAGTTGCGCAGGTAATCATTGATGAGCGCGAGGCAAACGGCCCCTATACCTCATTGCACGATTTTGTAAACCGCGTTGATTCTTCTGCCTACAATCGCAAAACACTTGAAGCACTAATTAAATCAGGTGGTTTTGACTCTACGGGGTATACGCGCAAACAGCTCATGTATTTTGTTGACGAAACTCCTATGCTGGAAAGCGCTACTAAGCGTCAAAAGGACAAGGATGCAGGTCAGCTTGATATGTTTAGCATGTTTGCTGATGTGGATGATTCTTTCAAGGAAGATATTCCAGAACCTGATGGCATAGAGTGGGATCGTCGTACGAAGCTTTCTTTCGAAAAAGATATCTTGAAGATGTACGTTTCTGACCACCCGCTTCGCCCTTACGAGAACTATCTTTCTCGTACGATGAAATACACCTTGGGTGATTTGATGGACAGGGAAGAGGGCATTAAATCTGCCACGTTTGCAGGTATGGTTTCGGAAACAAATATTCGTCGTACAAAACGCGGTACTTTGATGGCGAGCTTTACTCTGGAAGATACTTCTGGACATATTGAATGTGTATGTTTTGATTACGAAAAAAATCAGGCAGCAATTCAGGAAGACGCCATTATTACTTGCAAGGGTAAATTTGAAGTAAATGATCGTGGTAGCCAAATTCTGGTGTACGAAGCAAAACCGTTGGAGCTTTCTGAAGCGGATATGAATGTTGCACCAATGCAGCTAGAACTCACGCTTGCAACACGGGAATTGAACTCGGTTTCTTCGGATAAGCTGATGCGTATCCTGAAAGCGCATCCTGGCAAAGATCCGGTTATTTTGTACATTAACGAAGAAAATGGCAAACGAATGAGGGCGGAGTTGCCTCTTACTACCGATTCGAATAATTCGCACCTCAAAGCTCATTTGGCGGATTTGTTTGGACGACCTGTTTGGAAAGCTTCGTAGTTAAGCAAACGCTTGCGAGACTCTAAACGGTGTCTTGTTTAGAAGGTGGATGAGATAGAGGGATCAGATGTTGCAGATATCTCGGATGCGGCAAGTGGTTCATCAGCGTCTTGCTTGGAAGGTAGACGCGGCAGATGTCTCAGATGCCTCAATGATGTCTTGCTTAGAAGGCAGATAAGATAGATGTTTCAGATGCGGCAGATGTCTCGTTTGATACCTCGTTAAGGTTTTGGCAACTAGTTTGGGACGCTTCGCGGAATAAAGGGAAGCGTCCCAATTAATCTGGTTGGGGTTTGCACTCCAATCGGGTTCGCTTCAGTTGTTTGCCCTCCAACCATTCGCTCTCCAAAAACTTGCTTTTCATCCATTTGTGCCCTAGTCATTTGCGGTCCAACCAGGCTCGCTCCAACCATTGCTCTTCAACCATCTGCTTTCCAACTAGGTTCGCTCCTGCAATTTCCGCTCCAACAATTTGCCCTCCGACCAGATTCGCTCCTACAGTTTCCGCACCAACCAGGTTCCGTTAAGTTTAGTAGTGGATTTGGCAATTTTTGAGCTTATTGGGTTCCGATGTTCATCTAGGGTATTCGGAACGAGAATATATAGCGTTTAGATATATAGCAAACGTATGAAAGGTGGCAAACTCACGTATTATCGGGTGATCTTTTTAGCTCGGACAAGGGATATTTCCGAAATTTCCTGCCCGATAAGCTAAGAATTTGCCAAAAAGGAGTGTATTGCTGCAAATTATTGTAGTTCGCCAGAAATTTACGGTTGTGGTAGATGAAAGTGTTTTAGAGCTAGCCAATCAACGCTTTTCTATTAAACGTTACTTAACTTGGTACTATTATTTTTGGAAATTGCCATAACTGGAGATCTGTGCCAGAGTTAGCAAAACTCATCCACGGACTGGGATTTAGTAGAGACAGACCAATGAATACAAACGAAAACGCACCTGAATCAAAACTTGCGCTCACATCAAAAGTTGAACGTGACTCCAATCTCGCGATATTAAGTCTAGAGGTTGCCTACAACGGCGCACCATTTTCAGGATTCGCACGACAGCCTGGACAGTTAACCGTTCAGGGAAGCATCGAGGAAGCTCTCGCTCTTATTTTTAGACATCCTGTAGAAACGGTGTGCGCGGGTCGTACCGACTCAGGCGTGCACGCAAAAGGACAGATTGTTAGTTTTTGTGTGACTCGGGAAGAATACGAGCAGCGCAATGACTATAAGCTATTGCGATCGCTTAATGCGCTAACACATGAAGATATTTCGGTACGTTCCATTGCTCGACAGGCGGACAACTTTTCAGCACGTTTCTCTGCTACTATGCGCGAATATCGCTACTTCATCTGCGTCGATAAAGCGACTCCTCTCTTCATGAAGAACTTTAGCTGGCATATACCAAGAGAACTCGACATTGAGGCAATGCGCCAGGCAGCTGCCTACCTTATTGGAGAGCATGATTTTAAAAGCTTTTGTATGGCGGTTTCGGCAGAAGGCAAATCCACTATGAGAAATGTTTTTAGCATCACTGTGGAGCCTGAAGAGCTTTGGGGTGAATCGCTTGTTGTTATTACCGTGAAAGGTAATGCTTTTTTGCATTCTATGGTTCGAACGATTGTAGGCAGTCTTGTTGCAGTGGGACGAGGACAGCGTAAGCCTGAGTGGATCTCCGAAGTACTTGAAGCGCGTAACAGAAGCGCTGCGGGCGAAAACGCTCCTGCCCAAGGTTTGGTATTTTGGCGCGTAAGCTACGAAGGAAAGCGCGTACATGATCCGTTGCTCCGCTGAAGTGACACTCTTTCGGATTCTGTTTAACACATTTGTAATAGTTTGCTATAGTCTTGCCCTGTGTAAATTGCCTGACATATATAAAGAAGATCTTGGCGAACTTTGAGAAAAATTGATACGGATTTCTACTTCGATTATTTAGTCTGTGTCAATGGGAGATTGAACGCTAGCTTTCTTTTTATAGGTGGGACTCAATAACGTTTGCGAAGAAGGAAGATCTTATGACTTCAACAGAATCCGCTCAGCAGGCAGGCCGTGCTTCCTGGTCCGGTAAGCTTGCTTTTGTATTAGCGGCAGCTGCATCTGCTGTCGGCTTGGGAAGCATGTGGCGCTTCCCTTATTTGGCAGCAAAATATGGTGGCGGCACGTTTTTGCTTACCTATTTGGTGTTCGTATTTACGATTGGTATTGCACTTTTGCTTCTCGAAACCGCGCTTGGTCGTAAGACGGGGCAGAGCTCCATTGGTGCATTTAAAGCCTACGGTAAAAAGTATGCCTTTATTGGCATTTTGATGTCGGCGGTACCTTTTATTATCGTTCCTTACTACTGCGTTATTGGCGGTTGGGTTACGAAATTCCTCGCTTGCTATGTGACGGGAGATATTGCTTCTCTTACGGATGGCGGCGATTACTTTAGCGCTTTTATCGCAAGTGGCCCTGAAAGCATCATCTTTATGCTGGTTTTCATGGCGCTGACTTACTTCGTTGTATCTCGAGGGGTTAAGGGCGGTATTGAAAAAGCAAACTTAGTCATGATGCCTGCTTTAATCATCATGGCTGCTGGAGTTGCGATTTATGCGCTCACGTTGCCAGGTGCTATCGAAGGTTTATCGTACTACTTCGTGCCAGATTTCAGCGCGTTCTCTCCTGAGCTGGTAATTTCTGCTTTGGGACAAACCTTCTTTACTTTGTCTCTGGCGATGGGCATTATGGTCACCTATGGCTCTTACTTGGATAAGACTTCCAAACTTACTTCAAGTGTTGGTCAGATTGCAGGCACTACATTTGGCGTTTCCCTGCTTGCAGGTCTGATGATCATCCCTGCTGCTTTTGCAGCTATGGGTTCCGGCGAGGCAGTTGCAGAGAATTCTGGCCCAACGTTAATGTTTGTTGTTTTGCCTCAGGTATTTGGTGGCCTTGGCGATATGGCACCCATCATCGGCGGCGTATTCTTCATATTGGTATTGTTTGCAGCTTTGACAAGCTCTATTTCCTTGGTAGAAACCTGTACCGCTATTATCCAGGATGCTACCCACTGCAAACGTAGCACTGCTCTTATCGTAACCATCATTTGGACTACGCTGATGGGCGTAATCGTAAACCTTGGTTTTGGAGCGCTTTCCTTTATTCAGCCGCTGGGTGAAGGCTCGACGATGCTCGACTTCTTCGATTTCATTTCGAATTCTGTCATGATGCCTGTGGTAGCGTTACTTACCTGTATCTTTATCGGCTGGATTGTAGGCACGAAATCCTTGGAAGAAGAAGTAATGCTTTCTGCTGAATTTAAGCTGCGCAAAGTTTGGGCATTTATGATTAAGTTCATTGCGCCAATTGTTCTCGTAATTATTTTGGTGGCATACGTTGCGCAAACAATGGGCCTGTTTACCATGTAAGCTTGCCTGTTGGTAGGCTGGTTCGGTAGGCTTGCCTGTCAGGCAGGCTGATCTGACAGGTTGGTCCGATAGGCTGATCCGGTAGGCTGGTCCGGTAGAGTCTGGGATTGAAGGCGCACTATATCAATCATGCAGTATCTAACTGTTAGTTCGTAAAAGGGGATCCTAAATAGGGTCCCCTTTCTAGTGGAGATCTTTTCTGGGAAGCTTTACTAGGTTTCGGCATGTATGCGGAGAGGGTGGTATTATGGACTTCGCATAAAAAGCGTTGTGACTCAAAATGCAACGTATTACGAATCGCAAATAACAAGTAGGTATCAAGGAGAAACACGTGTCTCTTTCAATCGGAATCGTTGGGTTACCTAATGTAGGTAAATCATCGTTATTTACCGCGCTTACCAAAAAGAGCGGCTTTGCTGCAAACTATCCTTTTGCCACAATCGAGCCAAACGTAGGTATCGTTCCAGTGCCCGATGAGCGCTTGGAAGGGCTTGCTTCAATTGATCATCCCGCAAAGATTATCCCCGCCACGGTGGAATTTGTTGATATTGCTGGTTTAGTTGCAGGTGCTTCTCAGGGAGAAGGATTGGGCAATAAGTTTTTGGCAAATATTCGCGAAACCGATGCAATTTGCGAAGTGGTACGTTTTTTTACTGATCCAAACGTAGAGCATGTATCGCGCAAAGTTGATCCGCAAAGTGACGTTGAGACCATCAAAACCGAATTGGTTTTGGCAGATATGGGAACTATCGAGAAAGCTTTGCCTCGTTTGGAGAAGGAAGCAAAGCGAGATAAATCTGCCGTGCTTAAGTTCGAAACGGCGAAAAAAGTATTTGAAGGTCTCAACGAAGGGCACCGAGCACTTTCTCTTGATTTATCCGACGACGAAAAAGATTCCATTAAGGAACTGTGCTTGCTTACCATGAAGCCGCTTCTTTATATTGCCAATGTTGACGAAAGTCAGCTTAATGCGGAACTTCCTGAAATAGATGGACAGCAGCCAGTACCCATTTGCGCTAAGACTGAGGCTGATTTAGCAGAGCTTGAACCTGAAGAGGCTCAGATGTTTTTGGATGAGCTAGGGTTGGATGAATCGGGCTTGGCGCGCTTGGTTCGTGAGGCGTACAAGCTTTTAGGCTTGCAGAGCTTTTTCACGAGTGGCGAAACAGAAACGCGTGCCTGGACTATTCCTGTTGGCGCAAAAGCTCCTCAGGCAGCAGGCGTTATTCACACTGATTTTGAGCGCGGCTTTATCAAGGCTGAAACTGCATCCTACGAGGACTATGTTGAACTTGGCGGCGAGAAAGGCTGTCGTGAAGCTGGAAAGCTTCGCCAAGAGGGCAAAGACTATGTGGTGCAGGATGGCGATGTCATGCACTTTAAATTCAACGTTTAAAGCTCGTTTTCCTTTTTCGATTGATGTGAGGCGAGTATGGTTTAGCTGTGCTGGACCCACATCAATCGCCCAAAGAATTAATAACAAATCCAAATTGATATCCACGCAAAGCTCGAGATTATTGCATGACTTCTTAAAGGATCGCTCGGCAAGTGAGTGCTAAACTTCTTTAAAGGACAAAAGACATGTAGACATGTTATGCGATAACGCACAGAGGTTTGTCGCATTTGCGAAGGAGGGGCCATTCATGGAGCTTCGTGAAATGGGGAAAACAGGCGTGAAACTTTCACCCTTGGGTTTTGGTGTCATGCGTTTGCCATTGAAAAATGGCGGTAAAACGGTGAATGATACGACGATCGATAACGTCGATGTGGACACTTCAATTGCCATGATTCGACATGCAATTGATGAGGGAGTTAATTACTTCGATACGGCATATAACTATGTCGCGGGTTCTTCGGAGGTAATTCTAGGTCAGGCTTTAAAGGATGGTTATCGAGAAAAGGTGTATGTCGCCTCGAAATCTCCAGCATGGCTGTATAAAGCTCCTGAGGATTTTGATCGTTTTCTCAACGAACAGCTCGAACGCTTGCAGATGGACTATATCGACTTTTACCTGCTTCATTCTATGAATGGCGGTAGTTGGAAGAAGAGCGTACGCAACAATGCAGTTGAGTCTATGGTTCGTGCAAAGGCAGAAGGCAAGGTCAAATATATTGGATTTTCCTTTCATGACGATCTGGAGCTGTTTGAGGAGATTCTCAATGCAGCAGATTGGGATTTCTGCCAAATTCAGCTGAATTACTATGATCGCGATTATCAAGCAGGCGTAAAAGGTGCCAAGATGGCAGCAGAGCGCGGTATGGGCGTTGTGGTAATGGAGCCTTTGCGTGGCGGCTTGCTGGTTGATCTTCCCAAGAGCGTTCAAGAAGTTTTTGATGCATCAGCATTTGAGCGCAGTAATGTGGAATGGTCGTTCGATTGGTTATGGGATATGCCCGAAATTTCGTGCGTGCTTTCTGGTATGAGCACCATGCAACAGCTTGACGACAACATTTCCTATATGAAGCGCGCAAAGGTCGGCATGCTTACTAACGACGAGCACGCCGTCATCGATGCGGCAAAAGCTGCGCTTGATGCCAAAGCGGCAATCCCTTGCACAGGCTGCAATTACTGTGTTGATATGTGTCCAAATAAGATCGCGATTCCTTACAATTTCAGAGCGTATAACATGGGCGTTTTGTACGATGATATGGATCTTGCGAAAGAGTTTTATGCCGAAGAAGTTACGAGCTATGGTCGTCGTGCGGAACATTGTACAAGCTGCGGAACGTGCGAGGAGATTTGTCCTCAGCACATCAAGATCAGTGAGTGGTTGCCCAAGGTTGATGAACTTCTTAACACCGATAAGTAGTTTCGGTGGGAGATTGTATTAAAAGCCGGTTCTTATTTGCATAGTGAGCTAGTAATTTTTTAGATCAGTTTACTAATAGTGAGTTACTTTTCTGCTAAATAAATTTCGCTGCGTCATTTATAATTAAATTGTCAAAACAAGAGGAAATGCGTTTATATCGTCGGATTGAAGATATAGGCGCATTTCTTTGCTACCGTGAAGATAATTTAAGAGCGAAAAAAGAGGTTGTATGCATTCAGAAGAAATTGAACGAATTTTAACTGAAGTATCTAGAGGGGCTTGCTCGGTCGAAGATGCTCTTCTTCTGCTTAAAAAAGAACCTTTTACTGATTTGGGATATGCCAAAGTTGATCATCATCGTGCGCTTCGTCAAAACGCTGCAGAAGTGGTATATGGCGCAGGAAAAACGCCCGAACAAATTGCGGGCATTGTTTCTTCTTTGCAAAATGGCGGTGAAAAGACGGTGCTTATCACTCGCTTGAAGCCAGAAGCCGCGGCTTTTCTTCGGACATCAATTCCTCTTGATTATCATGAGCTTTCCGAGGTAGGCATCGTTGGAAGTATGCCTCAGCCTACTGGCAACGGACGTATAGTGATAGCGTGCGCTGGTACGAGTGACCTGCCTGTTGCAGAAGAGGCAGCCTTGACGGCAGAGGTTCTTGGAAACGAAGTAGTTCGCCTGTTCGACGTAGGAGTGGCGGGACTCCATCGTTTGCTTGCGCATATGGACGACATAATGAGCGCGCAGGTGATTGTTGCTATTGCCGGCATGGAGGGCGCGCTTGCAAGCGTTATTGGCGGCATGGCTTCATGTCCAGTCATCGCAGTACCTACCAGCGTGGGATACGGTGCTTCGTTTAATGGAGTTGCGGCATTGCTTTCAATGCTGAATTCTTGTGCGAGTGGTGTGAGCGTAGTAAACATCGATAACGGTTTCGGCGCAGCATTTCAAGCGCACCTTATTAATCATCTGCCAGGGAAATCCTCGCAGCACGAAGAGTAATTGAAGAATTTGTACGCTACAAAAAGCGGAGGTACTAACATGCAGATACATCTTGATCTTCACGAAAATGCAACGCGCTCACAAATTTTAGACACGCTTTTGGAGGCGATGAGCGAAGAGGAGCGTACCTCTTTTGACTATATTATGAATCATGCGGTGGTGCCCGATAAGCATCATCATTCTATTGTTGAAGTTCGCGAAAGCATCGATGCTCTCACTGTTCCCGAACAGGTAAAAAACGATCTGCATGAGGTGTATGAAATCCTCGCAAAAGCAGAAGCTAAGGTTCATGGATGCAAAGTGGAAGAAACTCACTTTCATGAGGTGGGGAATGCAAACGGAATCCGCAATGCTTTGGCTATTTGCGCTGCATTTTACGTTTTAGCACCCCAAAGCGTTACGGCAACCGCCATTCAGCCCGGGGAGGGAGAAATTGAATGTGCTCATGGAGTACTTTCTCTGCCTGCTCCTGCAACTGCCGCTATCATTGAGGGCCTTCCGCTTGCACAAACGCGACTTCAGGGCGAGCGAGTAACGCCCACTTCCGCCGCGCTTATTAAACATTTTGTGACTTCATTTACTGAATAGAAGGTGTCTAGCCCGCTACAGTAGGTATTCCGCTGAGGTTCACCTAAAATTGTGGTGGGTTTTACGCTGTGGTTGTTTTCCGCTGCAGCAGGCTCCCTTCTTTGCTTGATCTTTTTCGTTTAGAATTCTTTTAATGCTTAAAGCGGTTTAGATTGCGCCTATGGTTTCAATTGGAGCGTTCTAGATCGCTTTACAATGAAGTGCTTAAATCGTTGACTAAGCTTTAAGAATACCTGGAGTGAAATTATCTCAATAATGAAATTCCCCTGGCAAAAGAAAAGCGAATATTTTGAGGAAGACATCGATGAGCGTGATGCCTTTCAAAATATGGCGTTGCCAGGAGATAAAACACGTACGTTTTACGCTGAATCGGACAGGGAGTATAAAGGCAGAGCAGGTTACGATGATCTAAATGCTGATTCGTATGCTGACCTTGATGTCGATTTCGATACGGGCATGGAATCAGAAATAGATCCAGAATCGCTTCTTCTAGATCGTTATGCGGTTTTAGGCGACGCCGGGCAGGGAGCTTTTGGATCGGTAGTAATTGGTTGGGATACGCGCATTGAACGTCGTGTCGCGATAAAATGCATGCCTCTCGAAGACACCGCAGGAGTTCTTGCTACGCATAGGGGTAGCATCCTGGTGGATAATCGTCCTTTCGATACCTCCTCGATTGCCGGCTTGGAAGAAGCTCGTACAGCAGCAAAACTATCTGATGCCTCTATTGTTTCAATCTATGATTTTGAGGTAGCTGGAGATATGGCTTACCTCATCATGGAATATGTTGATGGCATTACTCTGGCGGATCTTCTTGCGAAATATCCTCAAGAAATCAATTCCGATATAGTGGCTGCGGTTTTTAAAGCGGTTTCCCATGCGCTCGAAGTGGCACATAAGCGTCACGTACTTCACCTGGATATTAAGCCAGAAAATGTGCTGATAGATCATCAAGGGCAGGTAAAGGTAACCGACTTTGGCCTTGCAAGACTTGCCACTGAAGCTGGCTATGGTACTGCGGCGGGCGGCACGATCGGTTATATGCCGCCTGAGCAAATGACGCAGCAGGAGCTGGACGAACGGTGTGATCAGTGGGCGCTTGCGAGTTTGACATACGAAATGATCGCAGGGGTTAATCCTTTTGTAGTTGAAACACTCGCAGAAGCGGAAGATGCAATTTATGATGCCGAACTCGTCATTCCGTCGCTTTGTATGGAGGGGCTTGATGAGGACATCGACGACATCATGTTTTGCGCTCTTGACCCTGATCCTCAGGAGCGATACGACTCGGTAAAGGATTTTGCTGAACAGCTACAGCCTTGTCTTGGCAGTACGCGTAAAGGGAAAAACGCACTCAAGCGTCTTGTAAGTGCGGGGGACCTAACGGGTTCTGGAGAAGAACTATCTTCCCAAGAAGATTTTCTTGATGATACCGACACTTTGAGTGCTGAGGATGTCTCTGGTAGAGGGCTTCCAGATAGTGAAGACGGCCTCTACGAGAGAGCTTCCTATGGTTCTTCACAGCAGCCTTGGCGTATGTCTTCACGTATGCGCTCAGTTTGTATGCGAATTTGGGCGGCGCTCAGTACTGGATTGCTTGCTTTTCTGGGAATTCATTCAGTTTTAGGGCCTGAATCATGGGGAACTCAGCCTGTTGCTTGGGGTATTTTGGCGGCTTGCATTGGGCTGACAGCCGCGCTGCCCTCATGGGGGGTTCTCGTGGTGGGCGAGGCGTTTGGAGTTGCGCTCTGCGCCTGCGGTGCTCCGCTGCCTGGCATTGTCTTTATGGCAGCAACGGGCGCGTGGTGGTTTTACTCCGCTCGATTTTCGGTTGAAGCAAGCAACGCTGGTATGGCGGGTGTGATATTTGGCGCTCTTGGGCTGGCGCCTCTTGTTCCGTTTGTGGCAGGGTTTCTCCTGTCTGTGCGCGATGCGCTTATTGCTACCTTATATGCAGCCTGTGTTGCTGTAATACTTGCAGGATTGGGTTCGGGATCCTTGTTTGGTTGGGATGCGATTACTTTTGCACCTATGCCTATCGATTCGAGCTACAGTGACGTAGTGTTGGGTCTTATAGCGAAACCTTCCACCTGGATTATGATATTGGCTTGGGTGCTTGCTTCGGTTGTAAGCTCTCTTTTATGTAGCACGGGTAGACGTGTTTGGTGCATTGTGGGCATGATCCTTGCGGGTGTTTTGTTGGTATCGGGATTACTTGCTGGTTCATTGCTTGACACCTTAGGGCGTGAGTTTTTAACCGATCCAAGCGCACTGGGTCCTTTAATTGGGTCGTGTGCATTAGGAGTATTACTTGCTAGTGTGGCGCTTCCGGAAAGAACGCAGCGGTATTAATCGATTTTGCCTGAAAAATTGATGTGTTTTGTCATTTCGCAGGTATCTTCAAAATTCAGTCCTTCAATGAATGAGGGAATAAGAGCGTTTGCTTCAGCGAGGGTATTTTCGAAAATGTCATCGAAACTCGAGGTGTTGTGCTCGCCTGTGAAAGGATTTACCCACACTCGATGCTCGCGGTTATCGAAAGCGCTTTCGGTTAATTTAAGAGGTCTATGGCAGAATGCCTGAGCAAACGAATGGTTTCTAAATCTTCGTTCTACCGCTCCATAAAGACGGCGTTTTACTCCGCGGGGGGAATAGGTCGCAAACTGTATTCGACGGTAGTTGTGGACGCTTAAAGAAAACAGATTTGCAGGAGATAGGCGTTCGTAAGTGTCCCAAAGAGTAGAGCATATCGCATGAGAAAGTGCAGCAAGATTCTGTTCGCTTGCTCTTAGTATTTCTCGGTAGGGTTTATAGCTTGCGATAGTTAGCCCGGTGTGGGTGTAGAGAATGTACTCGTCAAGTTCGCTTTCTATAACCGCATGAACTTCGTGCCCATCTTTTGCGGTTAATCCCTCTATTTCTGCATTGCAAAGGGCGAATTGCTGGGAATATACAAAGGGATGCGCGGCGCGGTCAAGGAGATAATGACAAAGAAATCCTGCAGTAAAGGCTCGAACCACACGTTGGGTATTGAGAGGACACTTTGTGGGTACTTGCGAAATAGAATGCATAAGATCAGCGGGCTTTTTGTCATGCATCAAGCTTCCTAAGTTGCGATAGGGGGCAAGATGAGGAGTCACAACGCAGAAAAAAAGAGGATCAGGCCCTTGGCTTCCCAGAAGAAACGCATTTTTTTCTTCCGTACTTGAAATAAAGGAAGTAGCAGGTAGTTCAAGCATTTCATGAGCGAATCTATCGTGAGTAATAATTGCCGGCATAGGGCATCTTCCATTCTTTACAGTTTTTTACTTTTAAAGACGCATCGGACACGTATACTTTTCTCCGTTCATAATGAGTGTGTTTAACGATTCATTCAAGAGAAAACTTCGAAACGGATCGTTCTTGCTGGAAAGGACCATGCTGTAATGGCATTTGGACTGACAAAAAAAGAAGTAAGTTGGGTTTTGTATGATGTGGGAAACTCGGCCTTTGTAATGTTATCAACGGCGCTGATCCCGGTTTATTTTGCGTCTTTGGCAGAAGAAGGGTCTTCTGTTGTGGTGGCGTGGGGTTATGCCGAAACGGTAGCTTCACTTATTTTGGCACTTCTTATGCCCTTATTGGGAAGCTTGGCAGATCTTGCGGGCAATAAGAAAAAATTTCTGGTTGGTTTTGCTGGCACTGGCGCAGTTGCTTGTGCTGCGCTAGGTGTTCCTCAGCATGCTCTTGCTTTTTTGGTGGTGTATGTAATTGCCGCTATTATGCTTAATGGTTCTATGGTCTTTTACGATGCCTTTCTCATAGACGCAACAACAGAGGATCGCTACGATCAGGTATCTTCGCATGGGTACGCGTGGGGTTATATTGGTTCGTGCATTCCCTTCATAGCTTGTTTGGCGGTTGTGCTTGGTGGCCCTTCCTTTGGTTTGGATATGGGTACGGGCATGAAGGTTGCGTTTGTTATTACGGCGCTGTGGTGGATAGTGTTCACGATTCCGCTTGCTAAAAACGTGAAGCAAACTCACTTTCGAGAGCAAAGTGCTCATGTTTTTAAAACGACGTTTTCCAGTTTGGCTACCACTGTTAAAAGCATCATTCACAACAAGCGTTTGCTGTTCTTTTTGGTAGCATTCTTCTTCTATATCGACGGCGTGCATACCGTTATCAAGATGTCTACGAGCTATGGTACCGATTTGGGTATCGACTCTACGCAGCTGGTATTGGCTTTGCTAGTAACTCAGTTTGTAGCGTTTCCTTCTGCAATTGCCTACGGTAGATTGGCGAAACGTTTCGGCACTCGTCATATGCTTATGGTTGGAGTGTTTGCCTATTTTTGCATCGTGATGTTTGCTGCGTTTTTCCTGAAAAGCGCAACTGAGTTTTGGATTTTGGCAATTTGCGTAGGCTTATTTCAGGGTGGTATTCAGGCGCTTTCCCGTTCTGAGTATGGCAAGTTAATCCCAAAGAATAAATCGAACGAATACTATGGATTCTTTGATATTTTCGGAAAATATGCAGCAGTAATGGGAACGTTTTTGGTCAGCGTGTTTACTCAGATTACTGGCAATGCTTCGTTTGGTGTGCTTTCTATTGCCGTGTTATTTATTGTGGGCTTTTGCTTTTTGTGCGCCATGCCGAAAAAAAAGCGATAGGTCAAAATAAGCTTCTGTTTTGGCAAAAAGTTGCTTTATCGGGTTAGGGCTTTTTCATGGTGTCGCTCAATTTCAACCCGATAAAGCGTTAATTTGCCAAAACGTATTTAATTGGTAAATATGAGACTTGGATCCATAGCCTATTCACATGCTTTATTGACTTTTAGAAGCTCTGAATAGGGGATTATCGACCCGACAAGAACAGTTTTTGCCAAAAAAGCTAGTTTTGCAGCAAATCTGCGATGCGCCCAATCAGAAGCTCGAAACTTACTCCGCGGTCTTTGAAGTTTGGCTGTTTACTGGAAACGATCATGGCGTCGTGGGTGAGATCACCAGCGAATTCAACTGCTTCCTGAAGAGAACGGCCAGCCATAATAGCAGCAAGCAAGCAAGAGCAATACAAATCGCCTGTGCCGTGCAGCATATAAGGCAGATATTCATTTGATGCTTCAAAGAAATCAATATTCACGCCTGCTGCAAAGTTGCGAATTACGCCATCGTCACGCTGAGTGCCCTTAAGCACTACATTCTTTGCACCTTTAGCGATTAAGGCATCAATGATGCGTTTTGCTTCATTATCACTAATATTGGTGCCCTGCCATTCTTCACCAAGAATGATGGCGGCTTCAGTTAAGTTTGGTGTCAGAATGTCAGCATCGCATGCCAAGTCTGCCATGGCAGCACATAACTCGGGTGTGTAGGTGGGGTATACCTTACCGTGGTCTGCCATTACGGGATCTACCACACGTAAAGCTTTTGGATAGCGTTCATATAGACTACGGATAATATCTACCTGTTCAGGAGCACCTAAAAATCCTGAATACACCGCATCAATTTCCACACCAATATTTTGCCATGCAGCTAAATAGTCGGACAAAATATCGGTAGTGTCGTGCATATACCAACCTGGGAAAGCAGTGTGAGACGAAAATAATCCAGTAGGAACGGGACACACATCACATCCGCCTGCAGATACAACAGGAATAGCAATACCAAGAGAGCATTTGCCATAGCCGCATAGGTCATGTACGGCAGCTACGCGGGGGATATAGTCGGGATTGGCTTTCCGATCGTACAAAACGGTTTGTGTCATTTTGTTTCTTCTTTCTCCTCAAATTTCCAATCGTCGTCTTCTACGTTACCGCGATCCTTAAAGGTCTTGCGGGTTCTACGCTCCAGGATTGCTGCGATCAGGGTTGACGCGATTAAAAACGCAAGAACCAAACATCCGATGCCTGGCATGGTTTCAAACAGGAAATGATAAACTGCGGCGAAATCCATAGGTTTCTACGGTCCTTCCTGGGTACCTTTCGCGATTTTCTGTTCATTACGCCAACCCTCCGAGTGATAGCGCGGAAGATTAGCAATTAAGAGTATACTAACGCTACTGACATTCTTAAAAAGTTTACCAACAAGTAAAGTACGTCGAAAGGACAGTCATGCTAGACATCCGGTTCGTCCGCGAACACCTTGATGAAGTTGCCACTGCGATGAAGAACCGCAACCATTCATGGGACTCTGAATACTTCCAAGAGTTGGACGAATCAAGGCGTTCAGTAATTGGTCAGGAAGAGGAACTCCTCAATCAGCGCAATGTGCTTTCCAAGTCGATCGGAAAGCTGATGGGCGAGGGCAAAAAAGAGGAAGCCGAAGCTGCTAAGGCCCAGGTAACGGAGCTTAAGGATCGTATTGCTCAGCTTAGTGCCAAGCGCGCTGAAGTTGAAGACAAGCTGAATGATCTTCTCATGGGAACTCCAAACATGCCTGCTGATTCCACTCCTGTAGGCAAAGACGAAAACGACAATCCCGAAGTTCGTCGTTGGGGCACCCCGCGTGATTTTGAGGCTGAAGGAATCGAGATGAAGCCTCATTGGGATCTCGGTGCTGATTTGGGCATTATCGATGCAGAACGTGCGGTGAAGCTTGCAGGTAGCCGTTTTGTTTTGCTGGGTGGTTTAGGTGCTCGTCTGGAACGCGCTCTTATTAACTTTATGGCAGATACACACACTTCTCGTGGATACAAGGAGTGGTGGTGCCCTGCAATGGCAAATGCCAATACGCTTACGGGGACTGGTCAGCTTCCTAAATTTGAAGATGATCTATTTAAAACGCGCGAAGGCATGTACCTGATTCCTACTGCTGAAGTTCAGCTTACGAATATCCATTCAGGCGAAGTTCTGGATGCTTCAGATCTGCCTTTAAAGTATTGCGCTTTTACCCCCTGCTTCCGTGAAGAGGCGGGCTCTGCTGGTCGTGACACGCGTGGCCTTATCCGCGTTCATCAGTTCGATAAAGTTGAAATGGTGAAGTATGCAAAGCCAGAAGAAAGCTACGAGGATCTTGAAGCAATGGTGGCAGATGCGGAAAACATTTTGCAATTGCTGGGCTTGCCTTATCGTGTCATTTCTTTGTGCACGGGTGACATCGGTTTCTCTGCGGCAAAGACTTACGATTTAGAGGTTTGGCTGCCCTCTTATAATGCCTATAAAGAAATTTCCTCTTGTTCGAACTGCGTTGATTTCCAGGCACGTCGCGCAAATATTAAATATCGCGATCCTGAAAACTTTAAGGGTACGCGTCTTGTCCATACCTTGAATGGTTCTGGCTTGGCGGTTGGCCGCACCATGGCTGCGGTGTTGGAAAACTATCAGCAGGCAGATGGCTCCATTAAGGTGCCTGAAGTGCTTGTTCCTTATATGGGCGGTATTGAGGTAATTCGCTAAATTGTGCGAATTGTGACCGATTCAGTTCTTTGCGTTCTGGTTTGATACTATTCTTAAAGATTCAAACAAAGCGAGAACATTACGGCTCAAGGATATTACGCACTGCATGGTAGCAAAAAAGACAGATAAATTTTCTTCGGATGGGCGCTCTCAAAAAAAGCGCCCATCTGTTGCTGGGAAAAAAGTAGCTCAAGGATCGCGCCTTGGAACAGTGTCGTCAGGTTCGAGTACGGGGACGCCGCGGCTCGTTAAAAACTCGCATGACGTGGTTAAGAACTCGTATGATGCAGTTAAAAACTCGCACGATGTGGCTAAGGGCTCGCATGGTGCGGTAAAGAATTCGCAAGGTGCGGTTAAAAATTCACATGAGGTGATCAATAACTCGCACAAGGCACGCAGTGAACATGGCGTGCTCAAAAACTTGCACGAGGCAGGCAGCGAACATGCCATGCCCGAAGCAGAGAAAGCGCGCGAATCCAAAGATCCCTCTACCATCAAACGTAAAGGTTTTTCTGGCGTCAAGCGCAAGAGTTCTTCTGCTAAACGTAAGGGGCTTTCCCGTCGCTTTCTTATTGGATCTCTGGTAGTTATTGTGCTGCTAGCTATTGGCACGGGGCTTTTAGCGTGGAATCAGTGGTTGCGCTACGACGACAATGCCGATATTCAAGGGACCTGGGTAATAGATGGCACCAGTCAAACTATCACTATTACCGATACCGATATCGTGATGACTGCAGATGTTTCGTATCCTTATACGCTTGATACCTTCCAAAAAACTATTTCTTTTTCGTTCAAGCAGTACAACGGTTCAGGGTCTTATGCTTTTTCACCTGAGCGAACTACGCTTGTCATCACCGAAACCGATGCCGATACGGGAGAAAACGTATCAACTAAATTGGTGAAGCAATGACAAATTCTTACCGTGCTTCGTCAGAAAACTTAGCTTCAGGAGGCTTAGCTTCGTCAGGAAACCGAAGTACCACCTCGATATCAAAGCATTCGCTTGCCTGTGATACTGAATCGGCGTCGAAACATCCTCTCGTGATAGAGCATATACAAGTTCGTCCTGATCGAATGGAAGTGACTATCAGGGTACGCAGTGAACAATTTGCCTACACGAATAACCAAATAATCGAGGAGGTTTTAAGCCATTTTCCTTCGTTGGGAATGCATGCTTGTCGCAATCACAAAGGGCGCTTATTTGCCGACGTGATGAATCATACTTCAATTCCGCATCTGCTCGAGCATATGGTTGTTGATGGACAGACGCGTCGAGCACAGAAAGAAGATCGCATTTTTACCGGGACAACTCAATGGAGCCGAGAAGATCCACTCGTGGCCTTAGTGGCTTTTTCCTATGAAGATGATCTGGTGGCATTGGAAGTACTCAACCAGTGCGTGGCCTTACTTAACGCTATTCTTCTTGTGAGTATTGAAGTGGGCACCACAATAAACGGACGCAACAATGACAACTCTGCCCACCTCTAACAACTGAAAGGTGAAATAAATGAACATTGCAGTTCTTGCTGATAGCCAAAATCATTCAAAAGAGGCTGAAGCGATCAGGGAGGCTTTAAAAAAAGGTGACCATACCGTAGAAATCTATGACGTTGATCAACAAATTACGGCAACGCTGAAGGCGAAGCGTCCCGACTTGTGCTGCATTGCTGCAGGCACCGAAGGTGATACAGGGGCGTTGCAGGAAATGCTTGAATTGTTGCAAATTCCTTTTTTGGGATCAAGGTCTGAGTCTTGCCGCATTAGCGCTGACGAGAAGATAAGTATGTTTTCGCTACTTCGGTACGTCGAAGCAGCAGAGGAAGGGCTTGCGGTCGAGCCACTTGTAGGCTTTAAGTTTTCGGCGAAACTCATCGCATCAGAGCTGGATACCATTGTCCAGGTATGTGAAGAACGTATTCCTGGGGGATATCCTTATGAGGTGCGCTCCTTAGCTCCTGAAAAAACGGCAACTACTACGGTTCAGGATAGCAAAGAGTTTAAAGATGCCCTTAAAGCATGCGAAAAAACTGGCTGCTTAGTGCGCCAATGGGTTGAAGGAATTCGTGTGAGTGTTGCGGTGCTAGGGACGGGCTGGGATGCTCATGTGTTGCCTCCTATCGACGAAACGAAAAACGCTCCTGTTTCTTTGGCTGCTCTTTCATCAAGTGACGAAGTTGCTCAAGCGATTCGTTCAGAAATTGAACGGTGTGCTTTTGAGGTATGTTTGGCACTCGGCTTGCGCGATTTTGCCTTAGTAAGACTTGTTTGGGATGGTGCGCAGGTGCGTATGGCGGAAGTTGAAGCGCTGCCTTCTTTTGCTGAGGGTTCGGCATTTGAGGTAGCATGCAAAACCGCTGGTCTTTCGATTGAAGGGGTGTTAAACCATCTGGTAGAACTGTAGGTATTGCGTATCTGTTTGGAAACAAGTAGAGCTCCCTGAGGTTTCTCGGGGTAAGCAGCAGGGCATGCACGTATAATAAAGACATTAGATATCGTACCTATGATGTCGGAAGGGTGTTCAAGATGGGTAAATTTACTACGTTTTTAATCGGCGGCATTGTTGGTGCAGCTGCTGGTCTTTTGCTTTCACCTCGTACGGGTGCAGAAAATCGTGCCAAAGTTTCTGAGGCTTTCAACGAAAAGGTAAATCTTGAAGTTCCTGCTGGAGTTCAGGAAAAAGCTGGTCAGTTTGTTGAGGCAGCTGCTTCTACTTCGCAAAAAGTTATCAATACCGTGGTAGACAACGGTTCTGATGCTTACAAGAATGTTGTTTCTCGCGTTAATCAGAATCCTACCGTTCAGGCATTTAACGATAACGGGGACGAACTTCGTCAGAAGATCGACGCTGCTCGTGAGCGTATTGCGACCCAGGTTGCAAAGAACGCAGAAGCTGCTCGTGATGCTGCAGTAGATAAAATTCCCGTGGCAATTGATGCTGCTCAGGGTGCTGCTCAGAATGCAAAAGTTGCAGCACAAAATGCTAGTCAGGTAGTATCAGGCGCTGCCCAGACTGCAGGTGCCGCAGTAGCGGGTGCAGCACAAAATGCGGGACAGGTTGTTGCGGGTGCCGCTAATACGGCAAAAGATGCTGTGGCAGGAGCAGCATCAAGCGTTACGGCAAAAATTAACCCTTCCGGTGAAAAGAAAGATGCCGAATAAGTAAATAAAAGCAACAAATCGAACACATTTGGCACGTAAGCTTTAGTAGTGTGCTTGAATTATTATCGGTTCGACTCGTATGGTGGCGGCTTATTAGTCGCCACTTCTTGTAGTGGGATAAAAATAGCTAACGTGGTGGGCAGGACAAACTGATGAAAAAGAGCGAATATCTTATTAGTGAATTAAGAGGTGCGCCAGTTTATACCGTAGGTAAAAAGACAAAACGCATTGGTAAGGTTCATTCCTTTATTTTTCATCCGCACAAGCGCCGCGTCGTAGGTTTTACGGTGAAGCGTCCCGATATTGCATTAATGATGCACAGACCCGATCTCTTTGTTGCTTTTGATGGCTTCGACATTCAAGAAGGAACCATTGTTATCGATGAATCTAAGGGAACCACTGGTTCGGCTGCATGTAAGCGTCTCGGGGTTTCTTGGAACGAATGCGTTATATGGCAAGGTCTCCCTTTGATGAGTGAGGAAGGGAAGCGTTGTGGCTTAGTAGGCGATGTTCGCTTCAGCACAGAAGACGGGTCGGTTAAGTCGCTCTTTATTGATAAAGGAGCTTCTGCAGGGGCTCTTCTCGGTGCCACGGAGATTCCAGCTGGCTACATCAAGGGTTTTAAGCTTGGTGTGGGAGATAAGCTTACGGCAGCGAATGAGGAAGATTTTTTGCAAGGCGCGATCATTCTTTCCGATGAAGCACTTGCAATTCAAGCACAGGGTGGCTTAGCAGAGCGTGCTGGTAAGGCAAGTGCGGTGGTGAGTCATAAAGCATCACAGGCATTCGAAAAAGCAAAACCTGTTGCTTCGGATGTCGCCCAAAAGACCGGCGATGCAGTAAATAAAGGTGCCTACGCGGTGGGCAAACAGCTTTCAAAAACCAAAGGTATGTTTGCTGCTTTTAAAGAAGAATACAACCGTGCTCGCCATGGCGAAGATACTGAGGAAAAATGAACAATTTAGATAAAAACAACGTTCAAACAAAAGATGTTCATTGCGAAGACGCTAGACAGTCAAAGGATTCCAAGAATGAAGAATTCAAAAAAGAAGAATCGAGCTACGTATCTCTTTTTGGTCACAAGGTAGGAACTGCTGATCTGTTCAAGTTACTGGGACTGCTGGCTTTTATTGGTATTACGGCGGGAATCGTCATTGCTCTGTGGCCTAGTCTTTCGCAGATTTTCGAGCCCAATGGGACGGATCGAGTAATAGAGAGCATACAGAGCCAAGGAGCTTTCGGGGTCCTTATGTTGCTAGGATTGCAATTCTTGCAAGTGGTTGTGGCATTCATCCCGGGAGAGGTAGTTCAAGTTGCTGCGGGAATGTTGTATGGTCCATGGCTTGGTTCACTGATTATTTTGTTTGGTTGTGTTGTTTCGAGCGCCGTAATTTATGTGATCGTTCATAGACTGGGTGCGCCGTTTGTTCGCGATATGGTTAGCAAAGAGCACTTAGAAAAGTTTTATGAATTTGAAAAGTCAGGCAAACTCAATGTCGTGGTCTTTATTTTGTTTCTTATTCCCGCAATGCCCAAGGATGTGTTTACCTATTTAGTTCCCCTGACCAATATGCGTATGCGCACGTTTTTGATCTTGGCGACCATTGGTCGAATTCCGGGCGTATTGGTATCGACCTACGCTGCTGCGGGACTTGCCGAAGGGCAAGTTACCACAAGCCTTATTATCTTTGGCGTTGCGGCAGCAATTGCTTTAGTGTGTTTGATTTTTCGTAATCGCATCATGCGGGTGCTGGGCACAGCGAAAGCATTTCGTGAACGCGATAAAGAGCGAAAAGATCAGAGCGAACGCTAGATAAGGAGCACTAACGGGGCGTCGAGGTAAGTGTGTTTTGCCTTACGGCAATATGAACAATAAAAAACAGAGGGCTTACATGGAGATAGTTGCGTTACGGAAGCATAACGGAACATCGTTCTAAAGAGTCAAGAAGCTATTCTTAGGATGTCGAAATTATCAACATATTGAAGTGAGGCGTTGCATTATGACTCAAAAACAGAACGACCCTCAAAACAATAAACAGGAAGAAGCCGTGAAAGATCAACAAGAGACTTTTCAAGAAACAGACGAACAAAAAAATGCTTCAGCGCCCCTAGAGGCAGACTGCCAGAGTGAGGCAAAGCCTCAGGATGAGACAAGCCAGCAGGATGAGGCAAGCCAGCAGGGCTTTTCGGCTGAACAAAAAGAGGAAAGTTCAAGTTGTTCTTCTTGTGACTCCAATGAGAAGCAGCGTGCAGAGATTGGAGATGCGGTGAGAGACGAAGCGCTTTCTGCCGCGGAAAAAGGCCTAGAAGCAGCGCGTGCTGCCCTTGAGGCAGCAGAAAGAAAACTCGCTGAAGCTCAACAAGCCGCCTACGGTTACAGCACGGTGGCGCAAAGTTCGTCACAAGATGCACAAGGAGTAAGCCAGTCGCCTTCTGACGCGCAGCAGCCTTTTGCTGCAGGCGAGTATGCGCCTCCTCAAGGTATACCGCAGCAGCCAGCAACTCAGCCGTTTGCCAATGCAGCTAACTCGGGCGAAGGATTTTCGGGGCAAACGGCTCAGGGGCAGTTTGCTCAGTCAGCTGGTCAGCAAATTCCGGTTGGACAGCAGGATTCTTATCAAGCTCCCTATCAGCAGGCAGGGGAGTATTCGTACCAGCAGCCAAGTGCTGCTCCTTACCAGCAAGATTCATATCAGGAAGCACAGAATCAGCAAGCGTCATATCAACAAGCGCAACAGACGCAAGATCAACAGATTCCAAACCAGCAGTCGCAAAGCCAGCAAGCACCGTACCAGCAACCAGGCTATTCTCAGGCGCAACAGAGTGCTTCTTCATATCAGTATTCGCAACAACCTCCGGTGCAACCTCACTACGCTCCACCCGTCGCTTCACGAGACCATGTTGCTGCAGGTCTTCTCGCAATATTTCTTGGATTTTTGGGTATTCATAAGTTTTATTTGGGTTACAACACGCAAGGCTTCATTATGCTATCCATCGCGCTGATTGGTGGGTTGCTATCCTTTGGGCTTGTGATGGGAGTTGTTTGGATTATCGGTGTTGTGGAAGGTATAGTTTATCTCACAAAGTCACAAAGCGAGTTTGAACGACTTTATATATATAACAAGAGAGAATGGTTTTAAGCATCAAAGGGCCTCGTATCGAGGCCCTTACGCTATAATGACTTGTGTTCATGCATATGTATGCCAATAAGGAGGAAGATTATGCCCACCATTACTCGTGATCAGGTAAAGGTTCCTATGGACGTAATGCCTGAAGCGCGCGAAACGTACATTGATAACTATATGAAAGCAACCCGTGGTACGGGTCGTCTGATGCTCTTCGCATGCGACCAGAAGATCGAACACCTGAACAAGGACTTCTATGGTGAAGGCATTGATATTTCTGACGCAGAGCCAGAGCATCTGTTCCGTATTGGCTCTCAGGGCACCATTGGTGTTCTTGCTGGCCAGCGTGGCTTGATTGCTCAGTATGCAGCAGACTATCCAGAGATTAACTATCTGGTAAAGATGAATTCCAAGACTAACTTGGTAAAAGGCTCCCAGGATGATCCTTACAGCCCTCAGCTCTATGATTTGGAAGCAGTATTGGCAATGCGCGAGGCTGGCGTAAACATTGTTGGTCTTGGCTACACCATTTATCTGGGTTCCGAATACGAGTCAACTATGATGGCTGAAGCAGGTGAGCTTATTGCAGAGGCTCACGCAGCTGGTTTGATTGTTGTTCTGTGGATTTATCCTCGTGGTAAGGCTGTTACCGACGAGAAGGATCCAGATCTGATTGCTGGTGCTGCTGGTGTTGCACTGTGCTTGGGCGCAGACTTTGTAAAGGTTAACCCACCTCATGATGTTGAGGGTCAGACTTCTGCTGAAAGCTTGAAGATTGCGTCTATGGCTGCTGGTCGCACTGGTTTGGTATGCGCTGGTGGTTCCAAGGCAGATGCAAACGTATTCCTCACGCAGCTGCATGACCAGATTCATATTGGTGGTGCTTGCGGTAATGCAACAGGCCGTAACATCCATATGCGTTCCGACGACGAAGCAATTCGTCTTTGCAATGCAATTTCTGCTATTACTCTGGGCGACTGGAGCGTTGAAGACGCAGAAGCTGTATTCCGTGGAGAAAAGGAATTCAGCCTGTAGGGTTGCATCGTAGACTGGTTGTCTATTTGCGGTTGCCTAATGGCAACTGATTTTCGGAGCCTAGTCTAGAGACTAAATTTATAAAAGGCGCTGCTCGTATGATGCGGGCAGCGCCTTTTGCGTTTTGAAACGAAGAATCGCGAGTTTAGGGCACTCGAATTGCTTTCAGACAACTATCCAAAATACGGGTTATCTCTAGACGAATTTCCAAGTTCACGAAACGGTATAAAGGGCTGCAACAAAATCGATTGGCTCTTGAGCGAATAATCGGAAAACTCCAATTTGTTGCGCAACAAATTCAAAATCAGGACTCGTATAATCAAATTTCGTATGTAAACAGGCTCTTGATCGGCGAAAATAGGATAATGAATGATAGTTGCGCAAGATCGTAACAAGCCAACGGTTATTGGTAACGAACGTTTTGTGTTGTGGCGATTATGGAAGCATCTGCAAGAATCCAATGTTTTCTGGTTGACTGATGCTGCTCAACTGAAGCTGCTTGATTGGAGCAGCTCAACCGAAGTTGCCTAACCAGGGCTGTCTGATTGAAACCGTTTGCGCGTTGAGTCGCTAATGTGTACAAATAATTAGTAGGAGTAATGAGGTTAAGGTGGGTACGCTAAAACGCTTTCGCAAAACATCAATAAAGCGTCGACTTCGATGGAATCAAGCGATGCGTTCGCCTTTACCGCCTACTCTTGTGGGCTTGGTAACCTTTTCTTTTGTGTCAGTCGCCTTAGGTGCTGGCGTGTATTTAGCAGCAGTGCCATCTCTTATCCAGCAGAGCCCTGGCGTGCAAACAGTTGTAACGGCGGTTGAAGAATCGGGCGTGCCGGAGGCAGTAACAAGCGTGCTTTCGGGTGAGGCTTTTAGTTCATCTGGCATTGATGCTTCTGCTGGGACTTTTGATAGTGTTGATCTATCTTCTCCTGAATTTGATTCAGCAGAACATTCCGCAGGCGACTCATCAAGCAATTCTGATTCGTCTGGCGGAATTATGCCTCCATCTTCGGGCGAAGGTGGAGGTGGCAATTCTGGTGAAGAATCCGAAGAGCCAGAAGAGCCAACGGCTCCTACTGAAGCCGAAGAAGCCCAGTATCATGCGTTGATAGTGCAGGAGTATAACATCTTGTCAGAATACGAACAGGCTGTTCAAGGTGTTATTCAGGAATTCAATGAACAATGCCTGAATCTTTCGTCGGATACTCGCTATGTTTGTTTCCAAAATTGTGCAGGCACCGCTGATGATTTGATGAGAGTGAGCGATCTACGCATTCCAGAGGAATCTCGCTGGTATTCAGCAGCTGAGGGGGTTAATCAACTTTATGAAGATTTAACGGCAACCGTATACCTTTATCAGCGTGCATGGCTTCTTAATCTTCCGCTCGATGATCCGCGTCCTTATCAGAAAGAGTGGTCTCAGCCTATTACAGAGCATATTGTCAATGGCGAGATTGATTACCTGACGGATTATACGCAGCTTAAGCCACAGGTTGGAGCTGCACTATGAGCTATGTAGAGCCAGAAATGAATAACAACAGCGGAGCTCCGGGCTTTTCGATTGAAAACTCGGAGAGCGGTGTTCAGGTTTTTGAATTCTCCAATGTGCTTGCAGGGGAGCCTCATGGCGTTCGTTTAGTTCACTTGAAAGAATTTGAACCACCATTCGTTATGAGTGCTGCTGCACACGCTAATTACGCGCGAAGATTCGCGACGCTTTTTGTGGATGATTTTCGTACCTACTGGGGTGGCAACGGAAAGGTACTTTATGCGCTAAATTCGCGTGGCGAACAATTTGCGCTGAAAATGTGCCTTCCTCATAAGCTTTCTAATAAAACTGCTAATGAAAAACTTGACGGTGCAAAGAGGCAGTCGGAGTCCGATGCCGAAAACGCAGATGCGGAGCAAGAGCTTCAGATGAACGCAGAGCAGCGTCTGCGTCACGAATACGAGATTCAGCGATCGCTTTCAGGCTTGAAGGGGATTCCTCAGGTATATGGTTGGGCTCAGCTTGATGGCAATCCGATTATCGTAATGGAGTGGATCGAAGGCGTTACGTTGTCGAAGGCATGTCAATCGCTCGCAGTGGATGATGAAGGCCGCCTGTCGCCTCTAACTGCAGCGCGCATAGGGCGCGATCTGTTCGATTTGCTTTCTCGAATGGATGCGTTGGCGGGCGAATTCGTGCATCGCGATATTTCGCCTGCCAATATTCTTGTGCGTACTTCTCATCTATCAATTAACGAACAGGCCGAAGAGGGAGTGTTTGATCTCTGTCTTATTGATTTCGGTTCGGCTGTTTACTTCGGCGAGTCCAAGAAAAGCGAAGGTGCGCTGCAGGATCCATTAGCGAATGGTGGTGCGGTTTCAAGCTATGCGGCACCCGAGCTACTGGAGGGTGCACCTAAACAGTCAGAAAAAGTTCGCACGTCACCTTTATTGGATGTATATGCGGCATCAAGCGTACTATTCGAATTAGTTTGCGGACGAGTGCCGTTTCAGTCGTATATAGAAGAATGCATGAGTGGCGATGGAAGCGTTGCGACCAAGCAAACTACAAACCAGCAGTCGCACACGCGTTTAACCTATGAAATCAAAACAAAGAAACCACGCGATCAAATTGTTATGGCGCATCGTGCGGCGCAGGAAATTGGAACCGTGCTGTCATACGAGCCTGAAGTTGCGGTTGTTGCCAGCATGGCTGCGGCAGAATTTTCGCTCGCACCCGATGCAGGTGAAGTGCGAGAAGCTCTTGCTCTTGTTGATGAGCAGCTTGAGGAGCTTATTGATTCGGGCTTACAAGTGAAACAGAGTGATCGTCCTTTAGCGGGAGCTTTGCGAGACGCATTGGCTACGTTCTGTTTTCAGTATGCGGATAACGTAGGAAGGGCTTTGCGCGGAGAGCCGCTGGTTTCGTGTTTGTCAGGGAATCCTTCAAGTGGTTTTGGCGGGTCGCCCCTGCGTTTGCGCAACTTACTTCGTTCTATCGGAAAGGCCGCATCGGCTGCGGTGTGGCTGGTCTCGGTGGTGGCAACAGGCATTTTGGTAAATGGCGCAGATGCAACTTGGGGGTTAGGTGACGCTGCAACTCCAGCTCAGGTAAATGGTGTGTTGGTTGCATGTGCGCTTGCTATGCCAGGGCTGCTTGGTTTGGTGGTTCGCGGTAAAGAAATCCATTCACTAAAAGGTTTTGTTCGTGGTAGCGCAGCATTGTTTGTTGGTGTTGCGGCCGTTGTTGGTGCAGGTATGTTTTTGCATCCTGCTTCTGAGGGAATAGCGAATGGTCTTGCGGCAGCGCTGTTTGCTTCTACAGCGGCGGCTTGGTGCCCGTTGGTTGTTGATTTTGCGTTGGCAGCGATGCCTGCCCGAAGGCGAAAGATGCTTAAGGCGGCAGCAGAGCGATATGCGCTGGAAAGTGGAGCGCATGAAATAGAAAAAGCTGATTCGATGCTTGAAGGCATAAGTATTGAAGAAGCGGCCGCATCAAGAGTCCACCCCGACGAACCATCTTTCGAGAAGATGCGCTCTGGTGTAGCGGAAATTCCGGAAGTACATGACGAAGAAATAACGTTTGAAGTGCTTGATGACGACGAAGAAAAGGATACTTCCCATGATGGCAAATGACATAACTCCTTGCTCGGCGCTGTTTTCGGCAATGAAAAAGCAGGGCGGCATTAGTTATAAAGAGCTGGCAGGACTTGTTCTTTCAGGAAAGCCGTTATCTGATGGACGGAGCCCTGTGAGCCGCATTAACGACAGAACATGGGTGTCGCGTTTTATCGTGCATGCGCCGGTGGGGTCATTACAGGATCGATATTTTTGCGACTTTAGCGTAAGTGCGTTGCGCATTATTGCGCGACTTAAGGCGCGCACCGGAAAAGCGCTGTCGAGTGAGCAAATTATGGATCTGGTGAGGGCCAATGAAATTCACGGAATGGAAAAGGCGCTTGAGCTGTGCCACCAGAATGTCACGCTGTATCGCAATACTATGGATCGCGTGGTAAATGGACCGGGATTGACAGCCGATGAAAGCGTTGAAGCCGCTATGGTTTTGTTTGTTTCTGTGGGATGTTTGGCGGATGTTCGTCGAGCTGCTGAATACACGATGAAATTCGCGCAGTCTACTCATGCTGGTAGGCTGACCACGCCAACTGCAGCGCCTGTTCCTGCGGACGAAGCCAAGCGTGTTCACAAAAGTATTTTGGATGAAGAGCCCGTGTTGGGGTTGTTGCGAATCATTGATGGGTATGTTGTGGGATCGCCCTACTGGCTTTCACCTGATTATGAGGGCACTGAAATTGGTGCTTTGACTTTGGCGGAAGGCGCTATCAATGATGTGGGCTCTCATGTTTCGGCTCAGCATTTGCGTATTTGGCGCGAAGGCGAACGTTGGTTTGCGCAGGGTTTGGGCTCAAGTAATGGCACGGTGTTGGTGAGTGGTGTCGATCACCAGCAGATTGTGGTTGAGTTGCCTGAAGACGAGCGAACGGAAGAATTGGAGTCGAAGCCGGTAGAAATTCATCCTGGTGATGAATTGCATCTTGCAGATGATACGGTATTTGCCGTGATTGAAGGCTGGATGGGGATGTAGGGGGCTTTCAGGAGCTTGCGCGTTCAAGTGTTTCAAGGGCTTTTGAGTTTTGAAGCTAGCGAATACCTGTAAGGTATATGGACAGTTCTTTATAGCTTTTGATGATCGTATGAGGATTAGCTCTTGCGGTCATCTGTTTTATGCCTTGGATACGGCTTCATTTTGAGTACCTTCATTTATTTTTTTGTATTGTGCATGATGGGCTTTATTGTTTTCGACTTTGACTATCCCTTTGATTTTTCCTTCTTTATATTTTCTTGAAAAAAAATCTTCCGAAAGCTCTTTGGTCATTTGCTGAGAGATCGTTCCATTCAGTTCCTATGAACAGATTTTTTACGACGAAAGTTTCATTTATGGGCAGTTTAGCTATTGCCTTTCGTGCTTTATCAAGCATTTGGTCGCTATCCATACTTAACATCAACCTCCTATTACTTATTCAGATTGTAGTTTGAGCACGGAAGAAAATGTTGCGCAACAAATAATCCCTGATCAGGTGGACAATAAGTCAGAAACCTAAAAGGTGAGACATTGTCTACTGATGAAGGGAGAACAGATGGAATTGCGTTTGAGGCAATTCGCGGGAAGATTTACCCGAATTGCAGCGTTCGTTTTTATAGCGTGCGCACTGTTGCTCTGCGCTGCAGCTCTTATGCCAACCCAAAAGGCGTATGCCGTAACTGATGGTTGGAATGAATGGGGCACGTGTGAGTGGCAGATTGACGACCAGAATTGCCTAACAATTCGTCCGGCCGATAACGGTACCGAAGGAGAAACTGGACAAGAACGGCCCTGGGAATCAAGCGTGCGAATAATCGAAAAAGTAGTCATTGAAAAGCCGATAGTAGGCAATATCAGCGGTTTCTTTCAAGGTTGTGCAAGTTTGAAAGCTGTTGAAGGGTTAGCTAATCTGGAGTTTGGAAACGACTTCTATGCCGACAGTTTGTTTCAGGGCTGCTCTTCTTTGGAATCGGTTGACCTGCGAGGCCTAAATCTAGAAGGGCAGTCATCTTTATTTAGGGCATTCGATGGATGCACATCACTAAAATCCATTGATTTTGGTGATGTTAATTTGGCATCGGTTCAATTAATGGTGGGAACATTCTCGGGTTGCACCTCTTTGGAAGAAGTGATTTTTCCAAAGGAAAATGCGCTGCGCCCTACTAATTGTAGTGAGATGTTCCAGGAGTGCACTAGTTTAAGCACGATCGATTTATCAAGAATTGATTTTTCAAATACAAGCGATATTGCAACCATGTTTGGCCAATGCGCGAATTTGAAAAGCATAGATATGTCTTCGTGGAATCTATCTAGGCTCGAAAGAGCAGATGGTGCGTTTAATTGGTGCACATCACTTGAAGAAGTAAACATGTCGGGTCTGAATTTATACTTAGAAGATGCTCAGGATATGTTTAGTGGTTGTGCGAAATTGAAAAAGGTGGATCTATCTGGAACAAAAATACATCTTCCATCAGTAACGCGTTACATGTTTAGCGGTTGTGCATCGCTGGAATCGTTAGATCTCTCTGCGTTTGGCTCGAACCATCTTTTGGATGCGGAGGGCATGTTTAGGGGCTGTGAACAATTAAAAGACATTACTCTTCCGGATGGTTTTATTGGACAAAATTGTTCGAGTGTAAATTATATGTTCGTATCTTGTGATTCTTTGACAGTGATTCCGTCTAATTTCACTTTCGGAAATATGTCTGATTCGCTCGAGAAAGTGAATGTATTTTCGTTTAATAATTTTGGTAATTGGCCAATCGGAAATCTGGAAACCTACTATTACGGCACTGATTCAAACGTCATTAACTATGACTGGGCTGGCAACAATCGTAAGCTGGTAACTTCTCAAACTTCTGAACTTACTGGTACGGTAGCCATCGCAGGTGATCCTTGCGAAGGGGTTACGCTTAAGGCAACAGCGACCTTAGACGCTTCTTGCAATGACGCACAACTGCGCTATCAGTGGTTTGATGCATCAAATGATCAGCAAGTTTCTGAAGTCACCGATTCTGTAACCTTTACTATTCCAGAGGATTCTCTTGGAAAAAGCTTCTATTGCGTGGTTACTGACGCATCCGGAAAGTATACTTCGTCACTGAAGTCCAATACGGTTACTGCAAATCATGCCTTTGGCGAGTGGGAGGTAACTAAGGAAGCTACTTGTACTGAAGCAGGATCTCAAGTTCATACCTGTGAAAAGTGCAGCTATCAGGAAACTGAAACTATTCCTGCAAAGGGTCATTCCTATTCAACTGATTGGACTTCGGATGCCTCTGGACACTGGCATGCATGTGGTGTTTGCGGCACCAAGGGAGATTATGCTGGTCATGTGTTAACCGAATGGACTACTACAAAAGAACCAACCTGCACCGAACCTGGTGAAGAAAAACGCTCTTGTCCAACCTGTGGTTATGAGGAAACTAAAGAAATCGCTGCGTTGAATCATGAAGTAGGCGATGAGTGGAATTCTGATGCTACCCACCACTGGAAAGACTGTATCCATTGCGGGGAGAGCGTTATTGACGACGATCATAATTATGGTGACTGGACGGTAACCAAACAGCCTACCTGCACGGAAGATGGCGAACAAAAGCATTCTTGCCAGACTTGCGGCTGGGAGGAAACAGAAGTTATTCCTGCAACTTCGCATACGCCTTCAGATGAGTGGTCTCACAACGCAACCGATCACTGGCATGTATGCCAGAACTGCCAAGCCGAAGTAGACAAAGCAGCCCATACTTTTGGACAGTGGATCACGGTAACAGAGCCGGGTGAATTTACTCCGGGTGAAAAGGTTCGCACGTGCGAGGTCTGCGGCTATGAAGAGCGAGCAGAAATTCCTGGAACCGGTCATGTTTCTGATAGGCAATGGCATTTCGATGGGACAAACCATTGGAATCTTTGTACCGATTGCGGCAACCAAATTAACGTAGAGGCTCATGATTTTGGAGAGTGGACGGTAGATATTCCTGCAGGATGCACAACAGATGGTACTGAAATTCGCACATGTGCTACTTGCGGATACGAACAAACCCAAACTATTCCAGCAACTGGCCATATCTATGGAGAATGGATAGTAACTACTGAACCTACTTGTACCGAAGAAGGCGTTGAGTCGCGCACTTGTGAAAACTGCGGCAATACTGAAACTCGAGCAGTGGATGAACTTGGTCACAACTTCTCCGCTGATTGGTCAAGCGATGCTAACGGTCATCGTCATGAATGCACTCGTTGTGATGCGGTAGCGGACGAGGCAGCCCATACGTTTGGCGATTGGCAGGTAAAGCAGGCGGTAGGATGCACGGATGGTATTGAGGCTCGTTATTGCACGGTTTGTAATTACGAAGAAACTCGCACCATCCCTGGTGCTGGACATCAGCCAGCAAGCGAATGGAGCTCAGATGCATCGGGACATTGGCATGCATGTGCGAACTGTGATGATCGCCTCGACTTAGCAGAGCATACATTTGGCGATTGGACGGTAACTGCTGATCCTACTGGGGAAACTGCGGGTTCCAAAGAGCGTACTTGCGAAGTGTGCGGTTATAAGGATGTAGTGGAGATTCCTACGCTCACACCGGGAGATCCTAGCACAGGTGAAGGCGGCGACGTGGGTGAATCTAGCGAACAGGGTTCCTCTGAACAAGAAAATGGAGAAGAGGCAGCTGCTGAGGAAGCTGACGCTACTCCTCAGACAAGTGATCCTTTGGGTGTAGTAGCTTCGCTTATGGCAGGCATTGTATTGATTAGTGCTGCGACGGCACTTGTTACTCGTAAGAAGATGCTGCGCCGCTAATGTTGATTTCTATTGCGCTAGGCTGAATCAACCAATCGCGCATAGGCATTTCGAATCAGGCTCGTCTTTTATGGCGGGCCTGATTTGTTTTGTGTGTGGGATGATTGGCAAAGGAAACCCAGAGCGACGCTTAGCGTAACGGGCTTAAATGAGCCGACTCAAACTTTGCCGGGTAGCTAATGATGTTGCGTGCGATTTTGGTTAACTTGAAGTAAGGTAATCTCCGAAAGTCCGAAACAAAAGGAGCCTCAAATGTGCAAACGTTTTACCCCTCTTAGCCACGATGAGGCTCAGGATATTCTTGATGCTTTTACGGAAGGCAAACCTATTCTCCTGCCGGACAAAGATATCAACGATATAAAACACGACGTGTTTCCTGGTAAGACTTCACCGGTGTTTTTGCCTGACGGTAAAGGTGGGTTGATTCTAGTTGAGGCAACTTGGGGGTTTCCTACCGCTGATGGCAAGAAGCTGATTTTCAATACGCGGCTCGATACTGCTTTGCGTCATCTGGTATCGGGCGAGGGGATGTGGAGCAAGGCTATCGAGCAAGGCCGATGCCTGGTTCCAACTCGTGCATTTTATGAGAATTGCAAAGCAGACAAGCGTTACAGCGAACGGTCAGATAAGGAACGGTCGGATAAACGGCAGATGGACAAGCCGCAACAGGCAGGTAAGCTTAATAAGCAGCAGTCGGGCAAGCTTATCAAGCAGCAATATCGGGTTTCGCTTAATGGTGCAAAGGCGTTCTTCATGGCGGGAGTTTTTCAGGACGGACGGTTTTCAATAGTCACCACAACACCCAACAATACAATGGCTTTAATACACGACCGAATGCCATTGGTTTTAGGTCCTGGTGAAACGAGCATTTGGCTGGGGCCTAATTTTGCCATGCTTGCCGATAGAAGCAATCTTCGCTTACTTGCTAAACCTGAATCTGATTCGGACGCTAGCGAAAAAGAGCAGGATGAATAGATGACTCTTTACGGGAATAAACTTTTTACGAGACAAGCTTCTCGCAAGGACAAGTAGACAGAAGCGCTCCGCAACTATACGCTTTATGCTCTTTATAAGCATTACGTGGGGTAGAATTACCCAATAACAGTTGTGAGAACTGGGGTTTTATGCTTATTCTTCTCGGGTTGCTTGCTTTAATATTTGCTCACATTACCTATAAAGACGTTAAAGTGCGTCTAGTTTTTAGACGTGATCTCATTGCGTTGGTTTGTCTGCGTATTGTGGCACTCGCAATAGCTCTTATAGCCGAATATTGCTTTGAGATTGAATCGGTTTTAGGCTTTTCTGTCGATCAGTGGGGGATTCGCTCCTTTGTGCTCTCTGTCGCAATGGCGTTTATAATTTGCGCTTTTGTCCAGGGTGTTGCTTATATCACGAATCGACTAACTAACAAATATGGCGCAAAAGAAGAGTCGCTTGGCTTGGGAGATGTAAAGCTGTATGCGCTGTGCAGTTTGTTTTTAAACGTTGAGGGTGGGTTGATTTTCCTGTTTTTATCAGCCATTGTAGGTGCGGTAATGGCGCTGTATTGCAAGGTGATAAAGAAGCAGAAAACCTTTCCTTTTGCGCCCGCAATCGTCTGGTCCTGCTTTGCGGTGTTGATTGTCGAATCGGCGGGCCTTTTGTAAGGGTGCATTAAAAAACCCTGCCTCAAATGAGACAGGGTTCGAATTCAACTGGTGCCGGAGGCGGGATTTGAACCCGCACGTCTTTCGACAACGGTTTTTGAGACCGCCGCGTCTGCCGTTCCGCCACTCCGGCGCAGAAATGAATTATACCTAATTATCACTAAAACGCCAAGAATATTTTGTAAGTAAGCATCTTGACCAAATATCCTGGTTGGGAGGTGTCTAACCGCAATGTCCTTGCTCGATTGTTTGCTGAGTTTCATAATACAAAGCTGTTATCTTTTATGAAAAAGCATATGAGCTTAAGTTTTTGAAGAAGTTTTGCTTGAGTATTGTGTAGGAGAGGACCCAATCATGATCAACGAAAAAATGTATGGATTAGGTGCTGAACCTTCTGCTATTCGTGAACTTTTTGCCTACGGTATGGCACGTAAAGCAGAAATTGGCGAAGACAAGGTATTTGACTTCAGTATTGGCAACCCCAGTGTTCCTGCTCCTGAGAAAGTTGCCCAAACAATGCATGAATTAGCTGATTGGCCTCCTGCAGAGCTTCATGCTTATTCTGCTTCTGTGGGGCTAGAGTCAACTCGTCAAGCAATTGCAGACAATCTGAATCGTCGTTACGGCACTTCATATGAGCCTCATAATTTCTATATGACTATGGGAGCTGCAGCGTGCCTTTCTTGTTGTATTCATGCAACGGTTCTTCCGGGCGATGAAGTTATTGTTGTTTCTCCTTATTTTCCTGAATATAGGGTGTGGATTGAACAAGCTCAGGCTGTTTGCGTAGAAGTGCCAGCACGCAGTGACAATTTCCAAATTGACATCGATGCTATGGAGGCTGCCATTAACGAGCGCACCAAGGCAATTATTATCAATTCTCCTAATAATCCTGTAGGTGCGGTTTATACACGCGAAACGCTTGAAAATCTTGCTGCACTGCTTCGCAAGAAGCGTTCAGAATTTGGTTCAGAATTGTTCCTTATTTCCGATGAGCCCTATCGCGAATTAGTCTACGACAATATCGAGGTTCCATGGGTGCCTGCCATCTACGACAACACCCTTGTTTGCTATTCATGGTCAAAGTCGCTTTCTTTGCCGGGCGATCGCATCGGATATGTGCTGGTTCCTGATGAGGTGCAGGATGCTGAGCGAGTGCAAAAAGCAATTTCTGGCGCTGGTCGTGCTCTGGGATATATCTGTGCGCCAGTATTCTTCCAGCGTGTTATTGAAAGGTGCGTTGACGAGCCAGTAAACACTGAAGCCTATGCAAAAAATCGTGAATTGTTGACTGCGGGATTGGACAAACTGGGCTATCACTACATTGCGCCTGATGGGGCATTTTATTTGTGGATGAAAGCTCTTGAAGAAGACGCGCAGGCGTTTTCCGATCGAGCAAAAGAATTCGAATTACTTTTGGTCCCGTCAGACAGTTTTGGTGTTGGCGGATGGGTGCGTGTGAGCTATTGCATTCCTGAAGAGGTAATCCAAAACGCTATGCCCGCCTTTGAGGCTCTGAAGAAAAGCTATGAATAAAGGAAATAGAATTACCGGTGCCATCTTCGACTGTGATGGCACCTTGCTTGATTCTCTCAATGCTTGGCAAGGGTTAGAAGGGGAGCTTTCGCAGGCGGTTCGGGTAAAAGTAACTCCTGAAGAGCGTGCTCAGTTTGCGACTTTCACCATTCCTGAAGTCGCTCGCTATTTTCATGAGCACTTTGGATTGTTTTCAAATCTTGATGCGGTAATACGTTTTATCGATGATTACATGATGGAATATTACTCGCATCAAGCCCAAGCTCTTCCTGGTGTGGTTTCCTTTTTGGAAACGTGTGCATCGGCGGACGTGCGCATGTGCGTTGTGTCGTCCAGTGCGCAAAGGTATTTGCAGGCAGGTTTGAAAAGCGCGGGTATTGCTGACTATTTTTCTCACATTTTTTCGGTTGAGGATATCGATTCAACCAAACGAGAGCCAACTATCTTCGAACATGCGCAAACAGCATTAGGTACAGAACGTACAACAACCTGGGGCATTGATGATTCATTGTATGCGCTCGAGACGCTTGGTTTAGCAGAATTCCCGACCATCGGCATAGGCGAAAGCGGCTCGGAGAAAGCTTTTGCTGAAATCCGAAAAGCAAGCATCTTTGCAGTGAATCGTCTCGACGAGCTGTCGATTCATGAAGGGCGACTTTTTCTTGTCGCTCAATAATTAGATGAGAGCGTTATCTTACCGATCGACGGTAGGTGCTTTTGGTTTCATTGATCGACGGCAGACGCAAACTTCGGTTTCCCGACTAATAACAGGTGCAAACTTCTGTCTCGCTAATCGGCAGTAGGCGCGCAGCCTTGCCTCGCCGATTGACGGTAAGCACGAACTTCGGTCTCGCCTGTCAGTGTTTCTTACTAAACTCGCAGGTCACAACCAAATTAATAGCTTGCTTTGACGATCTGCGCATAAAGCCTTCGACCTTCATGGGCTTTTTCGTCAAAGTCGATCGAAGCGGGAATAAGGGCAGGTATTACCGAAAGGGCACTCATGTGCCCAATATCTTCAGGGGAATGATTATGTGCGGTATAGCCAGAATCAGAGAGCAAGAGCTCGCCACGTTCTTTAGCATGAAAATGATGCTGGAGGCCCTCATTAATGGACAAGATGGTAACGGCACGCTCGTCGGCGGCGCATTCGCAAAATTCTCCTTCTTCAATGCCTTTTTCTATAACCGCAAGCAGGGTGTGATAGAACGTTTTATAGCGATCGTAGAAAGACCCAAAGCGTGCAGGTTTTTTTCGGGCGGCACTTTCTACATCAATGAAATCAAGAGGCAGTTCGCATTTTTGTACGACATCCATCATGATGAGAGCGTAGAGTTGTACGGTACGGCTATCGGTATAAGAAGAAAGCTCTTCTAAAGTAGGAACGTTTATTGCGGGTTCGGAAATTTCAGCTAAGAGGGCTTCTTTTGAAGGGAAATAATAATACACCGAGGAAGGATCCATATCGACTCGACGGGCAAGTTCGCTTATGGAAGCCTTGGCATAACCCTTTTCGCGAAACAGGTCAAACGCGATAGAGATAATACTATCGCGTGTAATGGAGTGACTATCGTCGGAGTTGCGACGATGCGAGGTTTTTTTGTTGGTGCTCTGTGTGGCCATTCTGGTGAGAAATCCCTTCTTTCCCCAGGTAATATCGGTAGTTTACCCAAAATTTGACTGGATTAATTGTAACAAGACTTCAATATTTTTGAATTCCGAAACCTATAAAGCTTCAGTACTATTAGTATCAATTTTGAGAAAGATATAAGGAAAGTTTTCTTTGTAGAGAACTCTTCCCTCTTTCGGAAAAGTATCTTCGAGAGAAAGTGGAAAACCATGGACGCAAAAGTGTATGAACTTCTCAACGATCAGATTAACAAGGAACTTTATTCTGCTTACCTATATGTTTCCTTCGCCGATTATTACGAGGAGGAGGGTCTTTCAGGTTTCGCAAATTGGTACATGATTCAAGCTGCCGAAGAGCGTGATCATGCGCTAAAGATTCGCGACTATTTGCATGACAATGGTTGCAAGGTTGTTCTTGGTGCAATTGCAGCTCCCGATAAGACGTTTTCTTCTTATCTCGAACCACTGGAAGCAGGGCTTGAGCACGAGAAGTACGTTACCTCATTGATCAACGATATTTATGCGGCAGCTTATGAAGTAAAAGACTTCCGTACCATGAAGTTTTTGGATTGGTTTATTGAAGAGCAGGGCGAAGAGGAAACAACCGCTGAAGAAATGGTTACCAAGATGAAGCTTTTTGGCTCTGATGCTAAGGCTCTTTATGACCTTGACCAGGAATATGCCGGTCGAACCGCAACCCCTGCAACTTCTGCTGAATAAAATTAAAAGCCCATTAAAAGCAGAGTATTCGCAACCTGTCTATTGACGGAGTATTTGCAATCTGTCAATTAAGAGACAAAAACAGGAATAACGAAGGGATAACGAAGGGCATATCCAAATTGGTTTTAAAATAACTGATGTAAATCAGTAAAAGGGAGAAAAACCGAGATAGAGGCAGTTATGGATAACGAAGGCAAAACCGCACCGAAATCCACCGAAGAAAAGTTAGCTCTTGCAAAAGAGCTCGGTACTATAGTGCAAATCGGTATTGTGGTAGAAGATATGGAGAAAGCTCAGCAGGGTATGCGAACTATCTTTGGTCTTGAGCCTGATGCGGGTGGAGAATCGCTGTATCAAAACTGCCTCTATCGAACAGACGGTCAGACGGTTGATGCACCAGTAATTTCTGCATTCTATAACTTCTTCAATATACAGCTGGAATTTTTACAGCCAGTAGGCGAGGTTAATACTGTTTGGCGCGATTATTTAAATAAAGGACAGTTCGGCTTGCATCATATTCGCTTTGATGTAGACGACAATGATCGCATCACTCAATTGATGAGCGAGCGTGGCATTGGGATATGGATGGAAGGCCAGTCGCTCGTCAATCCTAAGGCGAGATTTACCTATTATGATTCTCTTGATGAATTAGGGTTTGTTGTTGAGGTGGTAACCCGCGCATAAAGGTTGCTCTTGCAGTAGCCCATGCAAAAGGTAGTCCGCTCATAAGGGTCGCTCCTGCAGTAGCCCGTACACAAAGGCAATCTTTGCAGTAACCCGCGTATGAAGATAATCCCTGCATTAGCCTGCACACAAAGGTAATTCCTGCAGTAATTCATGTAGAGAAAATCAAATCGAATGGCTTGGTTTTGTTTTGGTGATTGACGCCTTATCAGCAACCGCTGTTGTGTTGGTGATTGATACCTTATCGGCAACCGCTGTCTTACAGATTCGGCTTTTGTCTTTGTTTGGTCTTCGTTTAGTCGTTGGCGCCTAAAATGGCATTCATGATTGTGGAAACTATCGATATGACTATTGCTGCCACGAATCCTGAACCAAATGAGGCAATTTCTAAACCTGCACCAAAAAGTGTATTGCTTATTCCTGCAGCAATGTAGAGCAATAACGTATTAATTACCAGGTAAAATACACCAAGAGAAATAATGGTAATAGGGAGTCCCATTATTTGCAGAATGGGCTTTATCGTCATATTGAGCAGCGCAATTACGAGCGCAACAATAAGGATTGATCCCCATGCTGCACCTGCCCCAATTACATTAATTCCAGGAACAAGCCAAGCTGCAACAGCAACTGCAACAAAAATAGCTATGGTACGCAGAATGAATTGCATGGAGAAACTCCTCTTTTTAGGCATTCGTTTACAATAAGTACGCTATCAAAGAACTATTTCTTTTCGCAACGGTTCCTGAGCAATTGTTGCTAGTTAGTAAAAGAGAGAGGCATTGCATGATCGTTACGGTCGAGCAAACGATTCAAAAATACCAGCTCTTTGGGGCAGCAACTCCTGTTGTCCTGATGGTTTCGGGTGGATCTGACTCTACGGCACTTACGTATTTGATGCATGACCTGCATCAGCGTAATTTAGTTGGTCAACCTGCAATCTTGCATGTAAATCACAAGCTTCGAGGTTTGGACGCAGATAAAGACCAGGCTTTTGTTCAGCAACTTGCAGAAAAACTCGGTATCCCTTTTTTTGCATGCGAAATTGATGTTGCTGCTCTGGCGCAAGAAACAGGTGGAAATATAGAGGCTATAGGTCGCAGCGAGCGCTATGTTGCTGCTCAACAGGCTTTGGAGAGTCTTTGTCGACACGAAATGGTTCCCATTTCGGAAGGTCGCATTGTTACTGCGCACACTCAAGACGACAGAGTAGAGAATTTTTATATGCGCTCAATTGTAGGTACGGGTCCTGGAGGGTTTCGCTCGATGCTCTACCGTAATGGATCTATCGTGCGGCCTTGCTTGGACGTTTCGCGTGATCAGTTACGCGAATATCTTGGGCTTCTTCCTGAGGAAAGTGTTGTGCTAGATGATGAAGGGCACCGTTGGCGTGAAGATGCAACTAATGCCCACACGGATCGATTCCGTGCCTATGTGCGTCACGAGATTATTCCTAAGGCAAAAGCTCGTAATGCTCATCTCTTGGATACTTTATGTCGAACAATGAATCTCATCGCTGACGAAGATGATTATTTAGACGAACTTGCTCGTGATGTGGCGCAAGAACATCTTGAGTGGGTAGGACAGCCAGATAAAGATTCGTGGGATGGTTGTTTGTTTAAGCCTTCGTTTGGAAAAATCGCACGCCCTTTGCAGCGTCGTGTGGCTCTGGCAGTGCTAGAGGTGTTTGCGGGACGAGATGCGCGGATCGAATCTTTCGCAATAGAAACTCTGCTTTCAGCGTTCGATGAAGAGGGCAATCCAAAAAGCGGATTTGTTTCTAATATTCAAGGCGATCTTGCACTAAGTGCAAACAAGCGTGGTGTTCTTGTTGAGCCCATGGCGCAATTTCGAGCTCGTCGTAAACCAGATAAAGTAAAAAGCTAGCAAAAATGTCTGAGTTCTAACTGGTGAAAAAAGCTCGAACAGAGTCGCTTTTCCTAACAGCTTTCTAATGTCTATATGTATAAGGAGTACCTATGGCAACCGTATCAATCCCGGTAAATGTAATACTTGCTTCAAAAAGTCCTCGTCGCAAGCAATTGCTCGAAGAAGCGGGCGTTAAGTTCACGGTGTTTACGGGTTCGTCTGAGGTTGATGAATCGCTCGAGCCAGATTTACGTGCGCAGCCAGCAGAGGCAGTAAAAAAGCTTGCCGAACGTAAAGCTGGTGCGGTGGTGCAGGAGATCTTAGCCCAGAATCCTGTGGGGTTAGGAATCATTATCGGGGCAGACACTACGGTGGTCTTGGATGGTGAAATGTATGGCAAGCCGTACAGCGCCGATCACGCTCGAGAAATGCTTGCCCGTCTTTCAGGGCGAACTCATGAAGTTATTACGGGTGTTTCAGTTTGGATGATTCTTCTCAATGAAACCGAAGAAAAAGGAGGCGACGGTAAAGTTTCTTTAGCGTTTCGCTCCTTTACTGAATCGAGCTATGTGACCTTCAAAGAGCTTTCTAACGAAGACATCAATGCGTATGTTGCAACGGGCGAGACCATAGATAAAGCAGGCGCTTATGGCATCCAAGGTAAGGGTGGCGCTTTGGTGGAAAAGTACGAGGGGGATTACAACAACATTGTGGGGCTTCCTGTGGACGCTTTATTGAAAAACTTCCCCGATATCCTTAAGGAAACCATTGAAGCAGAAGTTGCAGAAGCTGAATAAGTGGTAGAACAGTGAAGATTTACTGCAAAACGATAACAGCAGTATTTCATATTTAACGTGTTAAGCTCGCTTTTGTTACACTAAGCGACGTGTATTTGTGGACAAATTGCCTTGAGGTGGAAAAGAGGCCTATCGTGGAGCAATATCCCGATTTGGATAGAGTTCTTTTTACAGAAGAAGAAATTCGTAATCGTGTTAAAGAACTAGGTACGAGCATTACCCAAGATTATGCTGGTAAAAGTATCGTAGTTATTTCAGTGCTTCGCGGTGCAGCTATTTTTATGGCAGATCTTGTTCGTGAGATTCATTTGCCTATTGAAATGGACTACATGGCTATTTCCTCTTATGGAAATGGAGCGAAAAGCTCTGGAGTGGTGCGTATTCTGAAGGATTTAACGTGCTCGATTGAAGGCAGGCACGTGCTCATCGCAGAAGACATTTTGGATAGCGGTCTTACCCTTCGTTACCTGATGAAAAATTTAGAATCGCGCAATCCCGCTTCGCTTCAAGTTGCCACTTTGCTTCGCAAAGACACCCCAAATCAGGCAGATATTTCCTGTAAATACATCGGATTTGAATGTCCAGATGAATTTATTGTGGGATATGGTCTTGATTATGCGGAACGGTATCGAAACTTACCTTGTATTGGAGTTTTGAAACCAGGGATTATTGAGTAAAATCAGCAATGATTAGTAGATAACGGTTTATGGCTGACAAGGTGATTGCTGCAGATACGTTTCTGATTAGGACTTTCGCTTGCAATTGCCCTTCAGTATAAGCTTTAAAGAAACTATAGAAATGGTTATTGGAAGATAAGGAATACAGTACTTTATGTCGCAAACTCCCAATCCGAAGACCCCCAAAACGCCAAAGGGGAATAATCCGAAAGGGTTTAAACAGCCTAATCGGACCAACGTGGTTACCATAGTGGTCTTTATCATTATTGGTATCTTCTTTATGTTCATGATGGCACGCACGATGACCTCGGCTACTGGTGTTACGCAGACCGACGAACTGCAAACGTCAGAATTCATGCAGGCAGTAGAGCAGGGAAGAGTGAGCACGGCGGTATACGATACGGGCTCCTATACCATTACAGGTAGCTATTATCCTGCTTCCACCGCAGGCGGTGCTTCTGCGGATGCGTTCAATGAAGCGTTTGATGCGTTGAATTCTGAGCTCGGCACCATGAATAATGGATCTGCTCGTTTGAATATCGTAGAAACGCAGCAGCTCGCGGTAGCTAATTTGGGCTCGGAACATAACTACACGGTGACCTGGGTTGGACAGGATTCCTTGGGACAACTCATGGCAGAAAATCCCGAGATCCAATACAGCGTGCGCCTTGCTTCTCCTTGGGGCTCAATTCTTGCCTCGATTTTGCCCATCCTGATTATTGCAGGCTTACTTTTGTTCTTCTTCTCCCAGATGAACAAGGCAAACAATTCTCAGATGTCCTTTGGTAAGGCAAAATCTAAAGACTACGTTGAAGAGCATCCTGACGTTAAGTTTGCTGATGTCGCAGGCGTGGATGAGGCAGTTGAGGAAATGCAGGAAATTAAGGACTTCCTTGAAAATCCTGCCAAGTACCAATCCTTAGGCGCAAAAATTCCTCGTGGCTGTTTGCTGGTAGGCCCTCCGGGTACCGGTAAGACTTTGCTTGCCCGTGCTGTTGCGGGCGAAGCAGGGGTGCCATTCTTTAGCATTTCTGGCTCCGACTTTGTAGAAATGTTCGTTGGTGTAGGCGCTTCTCGTGTTCGTAACTTATTCAAGAAGGCTAAAGAGGCTGCGCCTTCTATTATCTTCATTGACGAGATCGACGCGGTAGGCCGCCAGCGTGGTGCTGGTCTTGGTGGTGGCCACGATGAACGTGAGCAAACCTTGAATCAGTTGCTGGTAGAAATGGATGGCTTTGAAGCTAACGATTCAGTAGTCTTGATTGCCGCTACCAACCGTGCTGATGTTCTCGATCCTGCACTCTTGCGTCCTGGTCGTTTTGATCGCCAGATTGTTGTTGACGTTCCAGACGTCAAGGGCCGTGAAAAGATTTTGAATGTTCACGCAGCCAATAAGCCTTTAGATGATGATGTCGACTTAGTAAGTCTGGCAAAGCTGACCCCTGGCTTTTCTGGTGCAGATCTTGCTAACTTGCTTAACGAGGCAGCGATTCTTACTGCTCGTCGCAATAAACGCATCATTTCTAATAAAGAAGTTCAGGATTCGATGGAGCGTGTTATCGCTGGTCCTGAGCGCAAAGGTCGTGTTTTGGATAAGCAAACACGTACTACTATTGCGTATCACGAATCGGGCCACGCTTTGGTGGGACACCTGCTTGAAAACGCTGATCCTGTGCATAAGATCTCGATCATTTCTCGTGGTAGGGCGTTAGGTTATACCCTTTCCATCCCTGACGAGGATAAGGTTCTTAATAGCCGCAACCAGATGCGTGATGAATTGGCGGTATTCCTTGGTGGCCGCGTTGCAGAGGAGCTGTTCTGTGACGACATCACTACGGGTGCTTCCAACGACCTTGAACGTGCGACAAAGATGGCGCGCTCTATGGTTACCAATTATGGCATGAGTTCAGAGCTTGGCGTTCAGGTGTTTGGACAGCCGAATCACGAAGTATTCTTGGGACGTGATTATGGCAATACGCAGGATTACTCCGACGATACGGCTCGTCGAATCGATGACGAAGTTGCGCGCATCATGAAAGAAGCTCACGATCGTGCAGAGAAGATCCTGTCTTCTCGTCGCGATCAAATGGATTTGATGGCTTCCGTATTGCTTGAGCGTGAAACTATCGATGGAGATGCTTGCCAGGCATTGCTCAATAATCGCTGGGATGAATATCTTCAGAAAGAAAAGGAAGAAGCTGAGGCAAAGAAGCTTAAGAGCGCTGCCGAAAATTCCCAGAACGGAAACCAGGGCGACTCGACTGGTTCTGGTGATTTCCCTGCTCCTACGGGCCAGCCTACGGTACCAGCATCGACGCAAAGCGATCAGCCTATGATGCCTGCGTCGGCTGATTCGGCGCAACCCGCAAACAAGCCTGGCTATCCTACTCAATTGCCACCTTCAGCGACGAATCCTTCTCGTCCAAGGCGTCCTATGCCGATCGATTTGGTAACGGTTCGTCATGAAGAAGTTGAACAATCGGCTCCGGTAGACCAGCCTGCTACTCAGCCGATGGCAACGGAGCAACCAGCGCAACCTGTACAACCTGTACAACCTGTACAACCTGTACAACCAGCTGCCCCGCAATCTGTTCGTGAGGTTTCTGAGTCACATGACACTCAGGGCGGAAACGATCAAAATAACAATACGCCTCGCGTATAGGGTACCAGTTGCGCGATGGTGCTAGTTGCATAAAGGAAGCCAGTTGCGCAATGAAGCTTTCTTAACATAACGGTATTGGAAGTTTTTTGTTTGCTGTGTTTGCCCCGAGCAATTTGCTCGGGGCTTTTTGGAGGAATAACTTATGATTTGGCGCTGCGGTTCTTATTCGTTTGACTCTCGAACTCCTGTCATTATGGGGATCCTTAACGTTACTCCAGATTCTTTCTCCGACGGGGGATCGTACGCTTCTGTCGAGGAAGCGGTAGCAGCAGGGCTTGCCATGGTCGAGCAAGGCGCTCTTATTGTTGATGTAGGAGGAGAATCTACCCGCCCTGGGGCAAGTCCTGTATCAATAGAAGAAGAATTACGGCGAGTTGAAGAAGTGGTTCGTCGTCTAGCCGCAGAAGGCGTGTGTGTCAGTGTTGATACGCGTCATGCTGAAGTTGCGCAAGCCTGCATCGAGGCCGGAGCTAGCATTATTAACGACGTAACAGGATTTCGTGATCCTGAAATGGTAAAAGTCGCCACGTCATGCGATGCAGGTTTAGTGGTTATGCATATGAAGGGCGACGATCCTCGCACTATGCAGGATGAACCTTGCTATGACGATGTGGTTGATGAAGTGGCAACCTATTTGAAAAACCGCGCAGAAATGCTGCAAGATGCGGGGGTTGAGCGTGAGCGAATTTGTCTTGATCCGGGTCCTGGTTTCGGGAAAACAGCCAAGCAAACTATTCAGCTTATGCGAAATTTCCAGGAATTTGCTCGTTTGGGATATCCTCTTATGGTGGCGGTTTCGCGAAAGAGCTATATAGGGTATGCCTACCACATTGATGATCCAAAGCAACGAGATGACGCTTCAGCAGCGGAAGCCCTTTTGGCTTGCGAGCTTGGTGCGTCGGTGATTCGAACTCATAATGTGCCTCTTACGGTTACTTCAGTAGAGGAGAATTTGCGTCCCTATGTTTTTATTGGCATGGGTTGCAACGTGGCTCTTGTTGCCGATGAAGGGGAAGAGCTTGAAGGTAAAAAGGCAATGCTTAATCAGGCTATTTCCGATATGTGTATGTTGCCCGATTCTCAGATTATTGATGTATCGAGTTTTTACGAAAGCGAACCTGCTTATTTCAAAGATCAGGACACGTTCGTCAATGCGGTAGTTCTTTTGCGAACAGGTTTGCCGCCGCAAGAACTTCTTCGATACTTGCAGGCCATTGAACAAAGCTTGGGCCGTGTGCGCGAACAGGAAAATGGACCTCGAACTTGCGATTTGGATATTCTTGACTATCAGGGATACGTTTGCGATCACGAAATTCTTACCTTACCGCATCCTTTGCTTCAGGAACGCGACTTCGTGGTAAAGCCTCTGTTGGAGCTTGCTCCCCGTCATGAGCTGGCAAACGGGGTAAAAGTTACGTTGGATACGGTAGCGGTAGGTAAGGCATGGAAGTGTTAGCGCCTCTTGCTGTTCCTTCAGATAAAACCAATCTTGATACTTCGTTTTGGTGTATCCAAAGCTATGGTTGCGTAGATTCGACCAACCGCATCATAAAGGATGCGCTGACGCAGGGCTCTGGTGAGGGGCTATGCGCGGTAGCGCTTAAGCAAAGTGGAGGCTATGGGCGTCAGGGACGTCTGTGGGAAAGCCCTCTCGGGGGATTGTATACTTCTTTTGCTTTGACCCCGTCGCATCATGGGGTCTCTCTTGATAAGTTGCCGCTTGTTAGCCTTGTGATGTCGATTGTTCTGCGAAGAGCTTTGAGTAAGTGGTGTGATGCTTCTAAGCTTGCTATTAAGTGGCCCAATGATCTGCTCTTTGACGGGGGCAAAATTGCAGGTATATCACTTGAAGCGATCTCAGGCGGGGTTTGCGTTGGTGTAGGTATCAATGTGTTTGCTTCCCAAGATGCTGCATCAAAATCCATTGGGAAGTATTCGCTTTCATATCTTGGCAATGAGTTGAACTGCCTTAGCTCTGAAGAAAAAGATATTGTTGTTGAAGGAAAGGGCAGAACTGGAGTCTTTGCCGAAGGCAAGGAACTGACAGGAAGCTATATAGAAACTCAATCATCAGAAACGACAGAAGACGATCTTACTTCTATTCAGCGCAAGGTATTAACGCAGATTCTTTTCGACATGCTTCACGAAGTGCAGCACTGTTATTTGAAGTGGTGCACTGAAGGCTTTGAGCCCTTTAAAGATGAATATCGTTCCCATATGGCTTTTAGAGGCACTCGCGCAACCCTTGAGGCTCTTGATGGCACTGTATTTGCTCAGGGAACTATCGCGGGGATAGACGATCAAGGTCAATTGCTCTTAGAAACCGCTCCAGGGAAACTGGTAGCGGCTCAATCGGGTGAAGTGCATGTACGCTCATTGGAACGTTAGCAAAATGCACATCCGTTAGAGCATTAATGAAACGCACGTCGAAGTGTATGCTTCTTCGTTGGACATTAACGAAGTACATGTCCGCTCACTGCATTAAAAAAGAAGAGACTTTAAGCCAATTAAAATCAAAACAATGCCACCAATAATAGTTGCTCGTTCTCCTAAGGCATTACCAAAGCGTCTTCCGACCACCAACGCAATTCCGCACGTTAGTGCAGTGGTGAGTGCTATGGTGCCCGCGGCAAATGCTACATTTACGGAAAGCGCCGCAAAGCTCACACCAACCGCAAGGGCGTCAATGCTGGTTGCAATTGCTTGGAGTGTGAGTACTGGTAGCGTAAGAATCTGGCCTGAGTGGACAGAGTTGTCCGAACTGCCTTCTTGGGCGAACTCTTCGTCACTTTCTGCTTCTTCATGGAGTGCATCCCAAATCATCTTGGCGCCAATGAAGCCCAGAATAGCAAAGGTGATAATGCCTGCATACTGCGATATTACATCGCTGACAAGACGACCGAGGACATAACCAATGCAAGGCATGAGGCCTTGAAAAAGTCCGAAGGCTATGGGCATGAGAATGTTTCGAGCTCTAGAATTGCCCTGATAAATAAAGGTATTTGAAATGGTTACCGCAAAGGCATCCATAGAAAGTGCTAATCCAAGCAGCACAAGTTCGGTTATGGTCACAAATGTCCTCTCTTCGCAGTTTGACTACTATACGTCAAATCAAGACAGAGGGGAACGTGCGACAAGTAAACGACATTGAAGAGAAAGGCACTTGCGACAATCAAGCAATTTTGAAGAGGGAGGCTTGAGTCAATCAAGCGACATTAAAGAGAGATCAGAGTAAGTGCCGACTTTTCGCGCTCTTTTAGCACCTTGCTTTAAATTTAGTAGCATTTCAATTAGTGCCGTGGGATAATAGCGCGTGCTTGTAGGGGAGATGAAGGGCGAGGGCTACCAATTACCATATATACGGTATTTTGAAGGATAGGGAATGACTAACCAAGAACAAGACTCTCATATTTGTCATGATCGATTCGACCGTAATCGTTTCGATGGTACCCAATCAACTCTCGCTTCAGAAGCAGATCCTACTCAAAATGAGGGTGATAAAAAGTCCGTAACCTTCTCAAAGGGCTCTTTGCGAGAAGAGCGCTCTGCTCAACCGAGCAAAAAAGGTGATGCGCGTACTGCACGTATGGGAACGGGCTCGATCCCGAAACTAATCATGGAATTTGCTATTCCTTCTATTGTTGGAATGCTCGTTAACGGCGCCTACAACGTCATTGACTCCATCTTCTTGGGCCAGGCTATGGGAGAAATCGGTCTTTCGGTAGCAACGGCTGCCATGCCTTTGATGACAATATTTATGGCGCTTGCCATGCTTATTGGTAATGGCGGAAATGCTCTTGCAGCTTTGCGATTAGGCGAAGGCAATAAAGCTGCTGCTGAAAAGAGCTTAGGCAATACCGTTTGTCTTGGAATTATTGCAGCACTCTTAGTGGCAGTGCTTATTCATATTCCCCCGTGCGTTGAGGCGATTTTAACGTTGTCGAGCGTTACGCCTGAAATTCGCGATTATACGTATTCCTTTATGTATATTCTGGCCCTAGGTTTTATATTCCAGCTCATTGGTATGGGCGTTAATAACTTTATTCGTACAGCTGGTGCTCCGAATCGAGCGTTGGCAACCATGGTTATTGGTACTATTTCCTGTATCGCATTTAACTATCTTTTTGTGCTAGTTTTTGGCTGGGGAGTAGTAGGAAGCGCTTTGGCTACGGTGCTTGGTCAGGCGATTTCATGTGTCTGCGTACTGTGGTATTTCTTGTTCACTAAAGATGTTGCCTTTAAGTTGTATGCCGCTAATCTGAAACTTGAAGCTGAAGTGGTTGGCTTAATTATTTCTCTAGGTGCGGCAAGTTTTGTTATGCAGCTTGCCATGTCTGTTATTAATTTCCTTGTTAACTACCTTCTTGTTTTGTATGGCGGGCAGTCTCCTTTAGGGGCAGAAGCAGCGCTTGCTTCTATCGGCGTTGTGCAACGCTGCGCGATGTTTACGGTGCTTCCTTTGATTGGCATTGCTGTGGCAATCCAACCTTTATTGGGCTTTAACTATGGGGCAAGTCTCATCTCTCGTGTAAGAAGTACGTTAGGGTATGGCATTCTGATTGCAACAATAATGGGTACGATAATGTGGGCGCTGCTTCATATTTTTGCCTTTGATATCGTTTCCTTTTTCGGTATTCGTGATGATGCTCTGCGCGAGTTTACGGTTTTTGCGCTCAACGTTCAGGTGTTGGTTTTGCCTGTGGTAGGCATGCAGATTGTCACCTCGAATTATTTCCAGGCAACAGGACAGCCGATTAAGTCGGTTATTCTTTCGCTTACTCGTCAAGTATTGTTCCTTATCCCCCTTTATATTGTGCTTCCGCTGGTATTGCCGCACCTTGTACCTACGCTTACCAGCTTAGATGCGCTCTATTTTGCAGTTCCCATTGCAGATATTCTGGCTGTAGTTACTTCGTTGATCTTTATCTTTTTCGAACTGAAGCGCTTAAAAGGAATTGAAGAAGGGACAATTCAGGCGAAATTTGGGAAAAAGAACGCATAACGTTACCAAACGATAAAAGAATTTATTTCTAAGGGATACTTTCTTCCTGTTTGTTAGAATGTGCGTTCATCATGTTGGTCGTCTCTAAAAGAGTTAGACAGGAAAGGAAACAGGCGTGAACGCTTCTACATCGCATTCTCGAGCTTATGGTAGTGCAGCATCAATTGCATTTTGCGGTTTGTCAGTTGCCTTTATGACGGTTTCAGCTTGGATTACCGTGCCGTTTGGGCCTATTCCGTTTACCTTGCAAACCCTTGCGGTCATGTTTGTTTTGTTTGCGCTAAAACCCAAAGAGGCACTTACCTCAATTGCGGTTTACCTTATTTTAGGCGCCCTTGGATTACCAGTGTTTTCTTCCTTTAGGGGAGGTATCGCTGCATTGGTAGGACCAACGGGTGGCTTTATCGTAGGCTTTTTGATTGCCGGAGCGGTAGCGCTTGCGGTTGGCTGTCTGATCAAGGGAAAAGGGATTTTTTCTTCAGATCAATCTAAGTCAATTTTGGGTAATTCGATCACGGTAGGAACTCTTGCGCTTAACCTCGTGATGGGTGTTGTGTTCTTGCTTGTTCTTTACGCCTTTGGTTGGGCGTGGTTGAGTTATATGGGCAACCTGAGCGCTGAAGCGGCTTTTGTGATGGCAGTTGCTCCTTTTGTTCCTATTGATGCGATAAAGATGTTTGCAGCAGTATTGCTCGCTCAGGCAGTTTCGAAGGTAATTAAGTAAAGCAGGCAATCAGGCGGATTGGGTAATCAAGTAAAGCTGGGATACTTAGTTATTAGCGGGTTTAATTAGTCGTAGTTGCGTAGAGCGAGGAATGGCTGTCTGCCGTAGTTCAACCGTAATCATAAAATCAGGAATCGTTTGCTGTTCTAATGTTTTAGTGCATTGAAGGGAACGACATAGTAAATACAGCACCGCCTTCAGGCGCATTAAATGCCGTTACAGTTCCATCAAAATCTTCAGCAATTTCTTTTACGATCGCCAGGCCTAATCCTGCTCCGCCGCTGTTACGTGCGCGGGATAGATCGCCGCGGTAGAAGCGCTTAAAAAGAAGTACCGGATCAATATTCCCGATACCGCAGCCATCGTCTTTAACTGCTACGACTGAGTTGTCATTAACGCCAGATAGCAGGATGCGTACATGACCGCCTTCTTCGACATGACGAATAGCATTATCGACCAAGTTGATAAGTGCTTGCTTTAAGCGGTCTTCGTTCGCCAAAATATCGGGTGCAGCGCCTTCTATGCTCAGCGAGACATTCTTATCTTGCGCAATAGGCTCGAGCGTGTCTACTACATCTCGCGCGACTTCTTCGATGTTCAAGCGCTTAAGGGCGTAGGCAGGCACTCCTTCTTTAGCGTGCTGTAAAGCAAGTAAGCCGTTAGTAAGCTTCTTAAGACGATCGGCTTCGCTTAAGATAATCTCGCAAAAATGTTCGCGAGTCGATTGTGGCATGTCGGGATCTAGCATCAACTCCGCATTGCCGCTGATAGCGGTCAGGGGAGTACGAAATTCGTGGGCTACATCGCTTACGAAGGTATCTTGACGTTCGTTGAGCGCTTTTAGCTCTTCTACGCGTGTGATATAGATGCGATTAAACTCATTAATACTTTCGGAGAGATCGTCAACTTCGCGCATGACTCCAGACGGGGCAAATGTGATGCTGGTGTCGCCCGCCTTGGAGGATTGAACTTTTCGGACCAGTTCGGTAAGGGGACGGCTGATAAAGTGCGCAATGAGTAAGCTCAAAAAGTAGCATACGCATCCTGCGGGAATGATGGTAAGGAGAAGGGTGGAGGGGCAGTCGAAAACAAAAATTGCCACGAGCGCCATAATGGCGCAGGCCAAAATTGCCAAGAGGGTAGCAAGAAAAGAAATATGCGTGAAAAGACGCATAGGTTTTTCTTCTCGTTGTTGGCTAGCGCGAGGCGTTTCGGCAGATCGTGGCATTACTCAACTTCTCTTTTAAGCAGTATTCCTATAGATATAAATTGGATACGAACGAAAAGATCACGTACGAAAATCGTTTTCGCAGGAGGCTTTCAAATTTCGCAGGCGGCTTTCAAAAATAGCTTCCTAAAAAAGCTTTTCTAAAAGCACCCTTCAGGACTATTTCTTGAAACGATAGCCATAGCCTCTGACGGTTTCGACCAGTTTGGGATCGTATCCTGCAGATTCAATTTTATCGCGCAAACGCTTGATATGGGTGTCAACCGTTTTTGTTTCAGTAATAAATTCCCAGTTCCATGCGTCATGGAGTAAGTCTTCGCGCGAAACTACTTTACCCGCATTGCGCATGAGGCAAGCAAGAAGCTCAAACTCTCGAGGGGTAAGGTCAATAGCACCTTTGTCGCCTTGCGCAACATGAGTATCTTCGTTGAGGGTTATACCTCCTGCAGAAATTTCATTTCCAGAGACCATCTCATTACCTTGGCTTCTCCGAAGTAAAGCTCGGGTGCGTGCAAGAAGCTCTCTAACACCAAAAGGCTTTGCCAAATAGTCGTCTGCGCCCAGCTCAAGGCCAACAACTTTGTTGAGCTCGGTGTCGCGTGCCGAAAGGAAGAGAATAGGAGTAGACATTTTTGCGCGAATGCGACGGCAAAGCTCATAGCCATCGATACCAGGCAACATGATGTCGAGAATAAACAGGTCGAAATGCTGTTGCTCTATTTTGCGTAAGGCTTCTTCGCCATCGGAAGCTATCTCAGTTTGATAGCCTTCCTTTTGCATGGCATAACTTACAAATTCGGTAATTGAAGGCTCGTCGTCAACGATCAGAATGCGAGCAGGCGTATTTTCCATACGATCACCCTCCAGCTAGTATTGTTAAACGCTTCAAAAATAAAGCTCGTGTATATCACCTTCAATAGTATGGTAGCATTCGCAGGTAGTGCATACTTTGAAAGGGACTGTCAGAAATATGTTACTTGCAATAGACGTGGGAAACACGCAAACCGTCCTCGGAATTTATGACAATGACAAACTTGTTCATATGTGGCGTGTTGCTACTAATGTGGATCATACGAGCGATGAGCTTCGAATCAAGCTTCATACGCTCATGATGGCAGAGGGTCTTGAGTACTCTCATATTGATGGAGCGATTTTAGCTTCGGTAGTACCTGCTCTTACTCATAACTGGGAAAAAGCATGCTGTCGCTCCTTCAATGTCGACACGCTTGTGGTTTCAGCAGCTAGTGCAGGACACTTAATCAATGTTGACATGAGTAAGTTTCCTGAATTGGGAGCTGACCGTGTAGCTGATGCGGCAGCGGCAAAGCATCTGTATGGATCCCCTGTCATTGTGGTGGACTTTGGTACGGCGACCAATATCGAAATAATCAACAAAGAGGGCACGTTTGTAGGGGGCATCATTGCTCCTGGTGTAGAGTCCTCTATGAAATCGTTGTTCAGTCGTGCAGCGTTGCTCCGTTCGGTGGAATTAGAGGATCCAGGCACTGCGATTGGCACTAATACCGCTGAATGTATGAAGGTGGGCATTATGTACGGCGAGGCAGCTCGTATCGATGGCTTGGTCGATCGCGTATTCAAGCAGCTTGGATACGAGGCAACCGTGGTGGCAACAGGTGGATTAGCGCATCGAATTGCACCACTTTCATATTCTATTACCGAAATCAATCTCGAATTGACCTTACAAGGATTACGAATGATTTATAACGAGCTTTCACGCTAAACTTTGTACGTGAAAGCGGTTGTCTCTCGAGAAAAAAGTTCAGAGAGATCGACGTTTTGCAAGGCGCACTAAAGCCATGTCAAGTGCGCTAAAAGCTATATTTAGCGTGTCAAATGGTGTGCCCGAACAATATCCAAACAGACACGTTGAAGATTGCGTTTTCGCAGGCGCATTACATGATGGATTGCAACAGGTTTATAAACTGGTTGCAGATGAATTCAGGCGAAGGAAGGTAGGCTTACATAATGCTGAGCGATATCGAAATTGCACAAGCGACCGAACCACGTGACATTACCGAAATTGCCGAAAAGGCAGGAATTGATCCTTCATATTTGGAGTGTTACGGCCGTTCAAAAGCCAAGGTGGATTACAACTTGCTTCGCAATGAGACTCATGAGCCAGGCAAGCTTATTTTGGTTACTGCTATCAATCCAACTCCAGCTGGTGAAGGAAAGACCACTACTACCGTAGGTTTGGGCGATGCTCTTTCCCATTTGGGCAAGAAAACTGTAATTGCTTTGCGCGAGCCTTCATTGGGACCTGTATTTGGTATTAAGGGTGGTGCTGCAGGTGGCGGCTACGCCCAGGTTATTCCTATGGAGGATATCAATCTTCATTTTACGGGTGACTTTCATGCGATCGGAGCAGCAAACAATCTCTTAGCTGCTTTGCTTGATGCCCACATTCACAATGGAAACGAATTGAATATCGACGTCCGTCGCATCACCTGGAAGCGCGTTGTCGACATGAACGATCGTCAGTTGCGCAATATTGTGTGCGGCTTGGGCGGTAAAGCAAATGGCGTTCCGCGTGAAGACGGGTTCGACATTACGGTTGCTTCAGAAATCATGGCTATTTTCTGCTTGGCAACTTCCATTACGGACTTAAAGGAGCGCCTGGGCCGCATCGTAGTTGGCTATACTCGCAACGATGAACCGGTAACAGCACATGACTTGCATGCGGAAGGTGCCATGTGTGCCTTGCTGAAGGATGCTTTGAAGCCTAATTTGGTTCAGACTCTTGAAGGAACTCCTGCTTTTGTTCATGGTGGTCCTTTTGCCAATATTGCTCATGGCTGCAATTCCATTATGGCAACGCGCATGGGTCTTGCTTTGGGTGATTATTGCGTTACTGAGGCAGGCTTCGGTGCAGACCTTGGCGCGGAGAAATTCCTGGATATCAAGTGCCGCTTAGCAGGCATTCAGCCTGATGCTGTAGTGGTTGTTGCAACGGTTCGTGCGCTCAAGAATCATGGTGGTGTTCCTAAGGATCAGCTCAATGAAGAAAATCTTGAGGCGCTTGAGGCAGGTCTTCCTAATTTGCTTCAGCATGTTGAAAACATTACCAAGGTATACAAGCTTCCTTGCGTGGTCGCGATCAACGAATTCCCTACCGACACGCAGGCAGAAATTGACCTGGTTCGTGCAAAGTGTCAAGAGCTGGGTGTTAATGTGGCTCTTTCTCAGGTCTGGGCAAAAGGTGGCGAAGGCGGCGTAGAGTTGGCCGAAGAAGTTCTGCGTTTGTGCGAGCAGCCTAGCAACCTCGAGTTTGCCTACGAAGATAATCTGGGTCTTGCAGAAAAGATGGAGGCGATTGCTAAGCGAATCTACCATGCTGATGGCGTTAACTTCACCGCTGCTGCTAAAAAGCAAATTGCCCAGATTGAAGGAATGGGCTTTGCGCATATGCCTGTATGTATGGCAAAAACGCAGTATAGCTTCTCCGATGACGCTTCTAAGCTTGGTGCTCCTCGCAACTTCACTATTACGGTTCGTGAAGTTAAGGTTTCCGCTGGTGCAGGTTTTGTAGTGGCTCTTACGGGTAACGTAATGACAATGCCTGGTCTGGGCAAGAATCCTGCTGCTTTCAAGATCGACGTTGATGAGAGTGGTAAGATTTCTGGCTTGTTCTAGTTGTTCTAGCTTGGTTCCTTCTTATACGTTGGGCATTGCGTAAAGGTTTTTAGGTTTCGCGCTTTCGGTGGTTTCAGGTAACTATCCATCGGGAGCGCGATTTTTATTGTGCTCATTCATATATAATGTGATGCACCTTTTTAATGAGGCGCCAAAAAATGGATAGCGCCACAAGAAAACAGAGGCATTCTAGTGGTAGAGTGTCGGGAAAAATCACCGCTGCGAAGGCGTTGAGAACCTGAGATTCTTTCTGTAGAGATGCCGTAATACTTAGAAAGTACGATATTGGTAGATCAAACATTTATTTCTGAAGTTGCTGCAGGAACGCCAACCCCGGGAGGCGGGGGTGCTTCTGCCTATTGCGGAGCACTTGGTTCTGCGCTTCTCTCTATGGTTGGTAACTTAACCACAGGAAAGAAAAAATACGCAGAGGTAGAAAGCGAAGTTGTCGCGCACTTGAAACAACTCGAGGAAGTGAGACAAGAACTTCTTGAACTTGTTGAAAAGGATGCACTTGCTTTTGCTCCTTTGGCAGATGCTTTTAAGCTTCCTCGCGACACCGATGAGGAAAAAGCGTATCGTCACGGAGTCATTCAAGGGGCTCTTATTGACGCTATCTCGGTTCCTTTCGCCATTATGAATGCGTGCGATAGAGTTATCGATTTAAGCGATTTCTTGGCGCATTATGGAAATCGGAGTGCTATTTCTGATGTGGCAACGGGTGTTTCTTTCGCGCAGGGTGCTCTTAAAGGTGCTGCACTTAATGTATACGTAAATGCTGCAATGTTGGACGACCGAGACATGGCTGCGAGGTATACTGATGAAGCGGACAGACTTATAGCGGAAAGTGGTCGTCGCGCGGACGAGATTTACAACTACGTGTTAGAAGAAATCAGGTAACTACAATGACTCACGTTTTGCATTCCCGCCCCGTAACTGAAGCGATTGCGGAAAATTTAGCTCATCGAATTGAGCGTTTAAAAATTTTAGGTATCGAGCCTACGCTTGCTCTGGTGCGTGTGGGTGCGCGCCCGGATGATTTGAGCTATGAGCGTACGGCAGTTCGTCGTGCTGAATCGCTGGGTATTACAACACGAGTTTTTGATTTGCCAGAAACCGCTTCTCAAGAAAAGTTGCTTTTGCAGCTGCGTCGCATCAACGGTGATTCCAAAATCCATGGCTGCTTACTATTCCGTCCTCTTCCGGAGAATATGGAAGAGAAGCTAGTTAGCGATGAGCTTGCCATGGCGAAAGATATTGACGGCATTTCAACGTCCTCGCTCGGTGCGGTTTTCACTGATGCGGTTGAAGGATATGCACCTTGCACCGCAGAAGCGTGCGTGAAAATGCTCGATTTCTACAACATTCCGGTAGAGGGCAAGCATGTAGTTGTTGTTGGGCGCAGTTTGGTAGTGGGCAAGCCTGTGGCTATGCTGCTTCTTCGTCGTAATGCAAGTGTGACTATCTGTCATTCTCGCACTTCTGATTTGGCTGAAATTACTCATACTGCAGATATTGTTATCTGCGCGACAGGTCGTGCGCGTGCTTACGATGCGCGTTATTTCAAGCCAGGTCAGGTTGTGTTGGATGTTGGCATTAACTTTGACAAGAACGGTAAACTTTGTGGTGATGTCGATTATGATTCGGTTGAGCCACTTGTCGAGGCAATCACACCTGTTCCTGGTGGATTAGGTTCGGTCACTACTTCAGTTACGATGGAGCATGTAGTGACAGCGGCAGAAAAAACTATTCGCTAGTAACAGCGAAGATGGGTCTACACTCAAAGTACCAAACCTAGGTTTGGCACTTTTGTTTAATGGCTTCAGCCTGTTGAGGATGCGAAGCGTCCGAAGCGATAAACCATCCGCTGTGCGAATGGATAATAATTAAAACAACAGATTTTTCAGCGAAACGAGTAGGTAATATATGGACGAACAATGGGTTGAAATTGCTACAACTGAATCGGCTAGCGAAACTAAGCAAGTTGCAGCAGCACTCGCTATGGTAGTCGGTCCTGGTGAAGTTATTGCGCTCGATGGTGATTTGGGTGCTGGTAAAACCCAGTTTACGCAGGCCTTGGCAGAAGAGCTGGATATTGAAGGTCCTGTTACTAGTCCAACCTTTAATTTGGTTTCCGTGTATGAAGATGGGTGTTTGCCCTTGTATCATTTTGATCTCTATCGACTAGATAATGCTGAAGAACTGGAAGATATTGATTTTTATGGCATCGTTGAGGGTCAGGGCGTTTCTTGTATTGAATGGGCTTCAAAATTTCCTGATGAAATGCCCGAAGACAGGCTTGAAGTGTATCTTGAGGTGATAAACGAACACTCGCGGCGGATAAAGGCGCGGGCTTTTGGGGTAGCAGCGCAGTTGCTTGATTTTTGGCAGCAGGCATGTGCGTCAAATGACAAGTAGGAACAAGTGGGATGATGCCTGAATTTGTGGGCATTAGCAAAGAGCGGTTTCAATGGTAAAACTTGGGAATCAGCAAAGAGTGCTTGTCGATGGAAAGCGCGGCATCGGGTTTTGATCAGCTTGCATCGATGGAATAGTTGGAACTACAAGAGATGCGTTAGTATTTTGGAAGTTGGGGAGCAAAAAAAATCGAATTCTGCCACATTTAGGCTAGTTATGTATAAAGCAGTGTTACTAATTAAGCAATTCTTCATACCATTTGCCACATTTCAGCGTGAAATGAGGGCCTAAATTCACTATTTTTGGTATTTATTAAACAATCTAGTGAAATATGTTTAATAAAAGCCTAAACCCTAAAATTCTTTTGTGCAGCACTCGGCAAAATGTGTCAAAAATCAGAAAATTACTGCACGCTGCGGGAATAGCGCCAACCCTGCACGTCGGGGGATTAGTCCGAAATCAGTTTGGTCGCCTCGCGAAAGATCGGCGTAAAATCTTTTAGGCTAGTTTTGAGAAATACCGTTGCATGATTTTGTAATTCTGCATAATGGTATTGCGTGAAAACAAAAATGGAACCATATGAAAGACTTTGCATGAAAGATTTTGTACTTGCTTTTGATACCGCAAACGAAATGATCTCGATTGGCCTGGGGAAGCTTGACCGAGAGGTGCGCGCTATAGAAATAGTTGCATCAAGCGAAATGGAGGCTTTTCGAGCTTCAAATGTAAAGCTTCTGCCTGAAATTGATTCGCTTTTAAAACGGGAAAACGTGGCACGTAACCAAATTGCTTGCGTGGTGTGCGGACGTGGTCCAGGCTCGTTTACGGGTGTACGTATCTGTATGGCAAGTGCGAAGGGAATCGCAATAGGACTTGGCGTGCCCCTGTTTGGGGTTTCGACATCGGATGCCCAAGCATGGCATCAATGGGATGCTGGCGTACGTGGTTCTCTTGTGGTGATTGGCGATGCTATGCGCAAAGAGGTATATCCAGTGCGCTATGCATTAGATGATGCGGGAATCGAGCGCTTAAACGCAGATTTCGTGATGAAGGCAGCAGAGTTGCCTGCGTGGTTTGGCAGCGATTCGCAAGAACAAATAGCAACCACAATCATTACGGGTGATGGCCTTAAGAAATATGCGGGCTTTTGCGAAGGGAAAGGCGTTCTTTCGCAGGAATATTGTTATCCAACAGGAAAGGGATTGCTGCTTGCGGCTCAAGCGTTATGGCAGGCGGGCGATTTCGACCCCGAGAATATATCTCTGGGCGATCCCTGTGTGCTACTTCCTGTGTATACGCGGCTTTCAGATGCTGAAGAGGCGGAGCGTGCTAAGTTCGCAAAGCAACAAGCTGAAGAACGTACGCCAAAACAGAATTCTCAGGTGAAGGTATCGCAGCAAGCATTGTTGAATAAACAGCAAGGCAAAACGGCCTTGTTTAAGGAAGCTTTTTCAAACGAGCTTGAAAATCATCTGGAAAACGAACTCGAGAATGAATCAGAAAACGCGCTCGAAGGCGTGCTTGAGGAAAAAGACCTTACAACGGGAGTTCAGGGCGGATCCATCATTCGCTACCAACCGCTAGAAGCAGTGTGGGTAGATGCAGTGGAAGAGCTGGAGGCACGCGCTATGGGTAGCGACGCGTGGCGCGCCTCGCAAATTCTTGACGAACTTCCACGAGCAGATCGTACCTGGTGGGCGGCATTTGAAATGGAGGATTCTTCCAAGCGAGTGGTTGAACCAAAAAACGCTCATCTTATTGGATATGCGGGTGGTTGGATCGTGGATGGACAGGTCCAGCTGTTGAAGGTTGCTACGGACCCATCGTATCGTAGGCAGGGTATTGCGCAGGAGCTTCTGGCGCACGTTTCGCGCGACGCGCGTGATCTGGGGGCAAGAGAGATGACGCTTGAAGTTCGTGCCACCAATACGGGCGCTCATGCCTTTTATGAACGACTGGGGTTGCAACGAATTGGAGTTCGTCCGCACTATTACTCCGACAGGGAAGATGCCGTCATCTACACAGGACCGCTTCCTCTTTCTGAGCATGATGTCGCAGGGATGGAGCTACGCTTAAATGATGCAGAATCTATCAATTGCTCGGAGCAAAGCGGAAGCCTAGCTGTTCAAGGAAAACTTATTCTGGCTATCGAAACTTCTTGTGATGAAACGGCGGCAGCACTCATTGATGAGGCGGGCACGATTGTCGCTGATGTTGTAGCCTCTCAGATTGATTTCCATTCACGCTTCGGCGGTGTGGTTCCTGAAATTGCAAGTCGAAAGCATATCGAAGCTATCGGTGGTGTGGTACAGGAGTGTTTGCATCAAGCTCGCTTGCGTACTGGTCAGGAAAATCTGAATTGGTGTGATCTGGCAGCGGTTTCAGTTACGTATGCTCCTGGTTTAGTTGGCGCTTTGGTGGTAGGGCTTGCGTTCGCGAAGGGTCTTGCATGGGCGGCTGATAAACCCCTTATCGGCGTCAACCATTTAGAGGGGCATCTCTACGCGAATAAGCTTGCATGTCCCGACATTGAGCCTCCCATGGTGGTGTCGCTCGTTTCGGGCGGGCATACTATGTTGGTACACGTGAAAGATTGGGGCGATTATGAAACCATGGGCTCCACGTTGGATGATGCGGTAGGCGAGGCTTTCGATAAAGTAGCTAAAGCAATGGGGCTAGGATATCCCGGTGGTCCTCTTATTTCGAAATTAGCGAAAGATGGTAATCCTAAAGCAATTCGTTTTCCTCGTGCACTGATGCATTCAGGCGATTTGCAGTTTTCGCTGTCGGGTCTAAAGACTTCAGTCATGACTTATTTGCAGAAAGAGCAGCAGGCAGGACGAGAAATCAACCAGTCAGATGTTGCAGCAAGTTTTCAGGCGGCAGTTATTGACGTTCAAGTAGCGAAGGCAAAAACGGCGCTCGAACAAACCGGCGCAAAGGAATTTTGTCTTGGTGGGGGCGTGGCAGCAAATCCTGAACTACGTCATGCTTATGAGGTTATGTGTGAAGAAATGGGCGTGCGCCTAACGATGCCGCCACTTTCGGCATGCACCGACAACGCAGCGATGATTGCATTGGTAGCGCTTGATCGTTACAAGGCTGGTAAGTTCTTTGGACTTGACTGTGATGTAGCAGCGCACGTTTCGTTGGATGAAGAGTATTAATTCAGGATTAAGTGGTCTTTTTTATAAATTACCTGATAGGTGCTTCGTTAGCTTTCGAACCTGGGCTTATCAAAGAAAAGTTTAACATGCTAGGCTAATAAAGAAATTTTTACCCATTTCATCAGGTAAAATAGATTAATGGATAAAGCCCTATTCGGAAGGTTTGAGCGTCTTTGCTCGTTCGGCAAGGTGGGCAGAGGCTTCTTTTTCGGTTAGTACTCCATCATCTACGTATCTTTGAATGGTTTCGCAATAGAGATCCCAGGGAGTTTCGCCTAATTGATTTCGAGCATTTATGTCGGCTCCTGCGGTCAGTAAAAGATCTATCGCGGCATCGGTTTCATCTAAGCTTGCAGAACTGGTATCTGACGCAATCGCAGTTGTGCACATATCATCGCAAGCGTTATGCAGCGGGGTAAAGCCATCTTCATTCGCACTATTAACCTCTGCTCCATAATCGAGCAACATTTGTATCATTTGAAGCGAGGCAAATGAAGTTGAGGTTGCAAGGCATAATGCATAGTCGTCATCTTTTGGATTGTTGTCTGAATCGTATTTGATAAGAGGCTGGGTCAGGTCGATTGGCTGATTGTTTGCCCTGGCGTCTTCGAGCAGTGTACGTACGCAATCTTCGTCTTCATAGACGAGTGCAGTATAGAGGAGACTTTGATACGAAGCGGGTCCTTCGGATGACAGCTGTAATTCGGGCGTATCAAGACAATTTTCTAGCTGTTCGAAGTCGTGCGAAATAATTGCTTGTGAGCAATCTTCGTAGGTGATGGTAGTGCTGCTTTGGAAAAAAGGAATAAAGATTGCTGCGCTAAAGACAATTAGTAAAGGGATGCTTACTGTGTAGAGTGCTATGGGAAGCGCGATAAGCGCTCCGAGTTTTTTGCCTTGTTCGCGGCGTTGCTTTCTCTGCGCTGCGAAAACAATACTTATTATGGTTGCTGCAATAAATAAAGTTATAGCAACAATGATCGCAAGAGTAACAGCGCCCATCATGGCAAGGATCATCAGTATGCTAATTCCGCCCATCGCGTTTCTCCTGCGACCATTTATTGCCTTATGCTGTTTACATTATACGTGCACTATAAGCTACTCGATCACGTATGCCGCAACGATTTCGCCGCAGAATACCGTATGGAAATCGCGGAAACCGGTTTCGTCGGTTGGGTACCAGCGCTCAATATCACCTGGATCGAGCGAGCGTAAATCTTGGTCCTGCACATAGCGAATTTTACACTCTAAAGTTAGAGGAAGCTCTCGAATACCTGGTGCCGCTACTACTTCAGGATCTTCCAAAGTCAGGCCAAGCTCAGCAATCTTGTCCATGTCGCGACCGGATTTTGAACCGCAAAGCGCAATGATGTTTTTGTCAAATTCACCTACGGGAATATTTACGCTGAACTCACCGGTTGCTTCCAGGAATTCTTTAGTGAAGCGATGCTGACGTACAAATGCGGTAAAGAGCGGCTTGCCCCATTCGATGCCAAGCGTTCCCCAACTAATAGTCATGGAATTTACGCGGTCGCCGTGTTTGGTGGTAAGCAAAACACCCTTTTGAACACCTTGAAGAATTTCGGTGGCGTGCTCGAGTGGATCAATCATGCGTTTCATAGGCGATGCTCCTTTCCGGGCCTTTTAATGTGTTTCTCTAGATCATGCTGTTTAGATTTTCATCTAATTAGCTCGATCTAAAAGGAAACTTTGTTGGTTTTCTTCATAGTATCGAAAACTTTGCACCTCTTTTGAATAATTGCGCGGTTTTTCGCATTCGTTGTCCGGAAGTTCCATGAAACGGTAAGACGCCAGTAAGGTTGTTGTTAGGTTGCGCGCGTATCGTAATAACCGTCAAAGAAGGAAGTGGACGAAGGATTTCGTGAGGGACTCGAGGTGCCTCACGGACACTTCAAGCCTTCGTCTCGCTTGGAAGAAAGGCGCAACTATGAACGTATCAATGAAGAAAATGATAGGACTTTTTGCGATTGCAGTTGTGCTGGTATTTATTGAGGGAATGTTTCCTGAGAAGAAACGCACCAAAGCACTTCCTTATCGCTATCACACCAAGGCGGTGAATTAGCCATGGAGAACAAACAGGGAACCATTGCTGGTCTTATTTCGTGTGCAGTAATTTTGGTTATTGCGGTTTTTGTACTTATGTCAGGGGGAGCATTATAGGTACGCCACAGGGTGCGTTATGGCATCTTACTCCTTATAAGCAATATGTATCGCAGCTACGCCAAAGGTTACGTTAGTGTATTCCACGCGCGAAAATCCAGCATCTTTCAGCATTTTTGTAAAGCCTTCCTGGTCTGGGAAGGCTTTAATTGATTTTGCTAGATAAACAAATCCAGAGGCGTCACCCGTAACCAATTTGCCCCAAGCAGGAATACCCCAACGTAAATAGATGCGATATCCCAAGCGCATAAGGGGGTTAGGCGGGGTAGAAAATTCCAGCACGCATAAAGCACCGCCAGGTTTTAACACGCGATACATTTCCGACAGCGCGCGTTCGCGTTCAGGCATATTGCGAATGCCGTAGGACATGGTAAGAATATCGAAGGATTCGTCCTCGTAGGGAATGTCCTGTCCATCAACAACGGCAAGCTCGACAGGAACCCCCTTCGCTTCGCCTTCATCAAGTCGAGCTTGGGCAACTTCGAGCATGGCAGGTGTGTAGTCGGAAAGCACTATAGATGCAGGAGGTTTTTGTGCGCAGGCGGTAAAAGCAACATCACCCGTGCCACCTGCAATATCAAGCAGGCGTGATTGCGAGGTAATAGGAGACTTGTCGATGAGGGTGCGCAACCAGCTGCGATAGCGCCCAAAGCTAGACAACGCATTGAAACGCTCATATTTCCAAGCGATATCGGTAAAAATTTGCTTAACGCGTTTTGAAGAAAGTTCGGCAGGGGCATCTTCGCCGGTGGCAGTATCGATAGAGTGAGTGTTTTCGGATGCCTGCTTACCGTCAGATGATGAGATGCTGCTTTGAGGGACCTGGGTCTGTGGGATTTCATTTACAGACGCTTCAGGAGTTTCTTTTGAATCTATAGTCATAAAAAACGGGTTTCCTATTCTGTGTCCATACAATGCGCATATTTTAGCGCCCTTTGCCGTATCCACATATCCAAGTACTGTGAATCGCAATGAATTAACTTAGAATAAAACGCTTCAATGCTATCATGACTAAGAATTATTGGGTCAGGAGGAAAGCATGTTACTGTGCGCTAAATATATTGTTCCCGTTTCATCCGAGCCAATGGAAAACGGTGCGCTTCTTGTTCGTGATGGTGTTATTGCCGATATCGGCACAACGGAAATGATGCGACTTCGTTATCCTGATGAGGAAGTTAAAGACTTTGGAATGGCGGCGCTCACTCCTGGTTTTATTGACTTGCATGCACGTGTTGAAGACGGCGTTTTTCGTGGCCTTGTACGAGACTTGCCTTTTGTCGAATGGCGTAAGAATATAAACGATCTTCGTTCCCGAATCACCGATTCTGAAGCTTACGATTCAGCTTACTTAGGTTGTCTTGAAGAACTTTCGGCTGGTGTTACTACGATTGCAGACACCACTTCAACCGGTGCAGCTGTTTTTGCTACTCGTGATTGTGGTTTGCGCGGAGTGATTTATCGAGAAGTGGGCGCTATCGATAAGCGTCTTGTTAACTACGCCATGAAGAAAATGGATAGCGATTTGGAAAAATGGTCTCAGATGGTAGACCCTGATCAGATCATACTTGGCGTAGCTCCCGATCCGGTCTATGAATGCCATCCAGAGATGTATCGCAATGTAGCACAATACGCTGCCGAGCATAATGATCTGCCTGTTTCATTAAAGCTTGCTGAAAGCAAAGAGGAAGTTCGTTTTGTAAGGGACGGTGCAACGGCTGGTCTTGATAGCACGGTTGACCATCGTGGATTTGTGGAGGTTCCGCCCTGGTTGCCCACTGCGGTAACTCCCGTTAATTATGTTTTGAACTGGGGATTGTTTGAAGCTAAAAATGTGATGATGCTTTATGGCGTTTGTGTCACCGAAGATGATATTCGTCATATGCGTGATTACGATGTAGCTGTTGCGGTATGCCCAAGCTTAAGTGCTCAGCTCGGTATGGGAGTTGCACCGGTAAGTGAGTATTTGCGTTCAGGCTTACGCGTAGGCTTAGGCACTGGTGCTCCTGCTTCAGTAAATTATCTCGATATGTTTTCTGAAATGCGTTTCGAGTTGATGATTCAGCGTGCATTGAGTCGCGAATTCTTGAACTCGCAAACTCTTCTTGAAATGGCAACTCTTCGTGCTGCCCAGGTATTGCGTATTGACGACAAGGTCGGTTCGCTTGAAGTGGGCAAATTAGCAGACATCGTTGCAATTGATCTGTCTGGATCCCATCAAACACCCACTACGGATCCGGTTTCTGCCCTGCTGGGTTCTGCAAGCAATAGCGACGTTATCATGACTATGGTGAACGGCAAGATTCTTTACGAAGAGGGCCGACTTCATGTAGGAGAAGGTGCAACAAAGGTTATTGCGCATATTCTAGAAGTCCGTGGGCGTTTGCGTTCCTAAGTTTTCCTCTGGTCGAATCCTAGGGTAGAGGACGCTTGCTCTGCGTTATGGTTTCCCACAACGAGAAAGAAGTTTTGGTTTATGGCCAATAAGAAACAAAAAATGACAGCAAAGCAGCTTAAAGAGCGCGAGGAGCGTGCGCTTGAACGACAGCGTAAAGCTCAGGAAAAAGCAGCTCGCAAGGCACTTTTGTGGCGCATCTTTGTAATCGCGGTTTGTGTTATTTTGATTCTCGCATTATCTCTTCCAACTATGGGACTCATGTTTCTGGGAGGTAACTAACATTGCTATGTCGCCGTTTCGTTTGATCATTGGATGATGTCTGTCGTTGCAGGATTCGTCAGTTTGCTCATTGAAGGCTAGCTGGCAAGCTGGGTTAATCGTCAGTTAGCTGGGTTAATCGTCAGTTAACGGTAGGGAACTTTCGAAACGGTTTTTATAAGAGAAGGAAGTTAGCTTGTTTGGTATCGGCGGCTTTGAGCTGTTCATAATTTTATTGTTCGGCTTTTTGATTTTTGGGCCTGACAAGTTGCCTGAAATGGCAAAAACTCTTGGTGCGGCATTGCGCAAATTTAAACAAGCGCAGGCCGAAATGGAGTCAGTTATCAAAGGCGAAGTCTTGGATGTAGATGGTAGCCAGGCGAAGAAATCTTCTTCGGCAGCTTCTTCTGCCTCCGCAAAAGCCAAGCCTGCTCCTACTGCTACTCAAGAAAGTTTTGCTGAGCGTAAGGCTCGCTACGATAAAGAACGAGCAGAACGTAAAGCGCGAGAAGAGCAGGAATCTATTGCTGCAAATAGGCGGGCAATGAAAGAAGAAGCAGCTAAAAATGCCCGAGAGGCAGTGAAGATCGCATCTGAGACGCAAGCATCTGAGACGCGCGTATCTGGGACGAACGTGTCCGCGAACCAATCATCGGCAAAACAAGCATCTGAGACGCGAACACCCGCTCAGCCTTCTTCCAAGGCTCCAGTAAGCAAACCCACTCCGAGCGTGAAGCCTTCTTTGACACCTGAAGAACTATTCGGCGTAAAGCCAATTCAAAATAAACCTGCCCCTAAATCAGCCCAGGTCACATCAGCCCAAACTAAATCTGTGCAGGCTGCATCAGCCCAGGCTGCTGCATCTGAAAGGGGTGAATAGATATGCCAATCGGACCAGCTCGTATGTCGCTTATGGAGCATCTAGGCGAATTGCGCATGCGTCTTGTGCGTATCGTGGTGTGCCTCATTGTGGCGACACTCGTGTTCTATCTAGGAACCGATACAGTAGTGCAATTTCTCCTTGCTCCTGTTTCTCAATATATGCCGCTTGATGAATCCGGACAGGTTCAGCTTAACGTTTTCGGTGCTTTTGACGCATTCTCGGTTCGAATTACGGTGGCTCTCTGGACGGCGCTTGTGGCAACTGCCCCTATTACGCTTTGGCAAATTTTGGCTTTCTTTCTGCCAGCGTTAAAACCTAAAGAACGCAAATGGTTTGTTCCGACCTTTGTTGCGGCTTTGTGCCTGTTCATTGGTGGAACGATATTTTGCTATTGCATCATTTTGGACCCGGCGTTTCAGTGGTTAACTGACCAAGCAACAGGATTTGCCACTATTCTTCCAGAGGCAAGCCAATGGGTTGATATTATTATCAAATTTGAACTGGGCTTTGGTATTGGCTTTGAGATGCCTCTTGTAGTGTTCTACTTGGTAATGTTTGGAGTGGTTCCGTACAAAAAATTGCGTGCAAGCTGGCGCGGGGTGTATGTGGGACTGCTCGTTTTCTCTGCTATGGTGACTCCAGACGCTTCGCCTGTAACCATGGGTCTTATGTTTGCGGCGATGGTAGTTCTGTATGAAGTAAGTTTATTGGCGGCACGTGTAGGCTTGCGTCGTCGCATCAAACGCCAAGAAGAAGCTCGCAAGCAAGAGCAGCTTGAGGCAGAGGAAGCCAAGGCGGAATTGAAATACGCAAAAAGAAAGTTCCAAGAGCATCTTTGGGGAAGCGAAGACAAAGAAGCCGACATGGCTGAAAAGAGGTAAACGTCATGCATGAACTAGGGATTATGAGTGGCGTAATGGATTCCGTTCAGCGGGCTGCAAATGATGCGGGAGCGCAACGGGTTTTGAAAATCAGTCTTTCGGTTGGCGAAATGACAGAAGCGATTGAAGATGCGCTCCGATTTGCGTTTGAAGCGCTCGCAGAAGGTACTATGTGCGAAGATGCAGAGCTTGAAATCACCATGATTCCACCTAAAAGCATCTGCCTGGAATGCGGCGCGGAATATGAACACGACCGTTTTCACATGTTGTGCCCGGAATGCGGAAGTGCTTTTTCGGAGCTTTTGCAAGGGAAAGAATTACGCATTGACTCTATTGAAGTAGATATTCCTGACGAAAATGAGGAAGCGGAGGCAACTCATGCAGATTGATTTAAAACAGCCTATCCTTGATAAAAATGACAAGCTTGCTCAGTCTAATCGCGAATTGTTTAAAGAAAAGAAGGTTTTCGTGTTAGACCTGTTGGCATCGCCAGGTTCCGGTAAGACTTCTACTATTTTAGCTACCATTGAAGCGCTTCGGGATGAATTTAATATCGCGGTAATTGAGGGCGACATTGCATCTTCGGTGGACTCCGAGAAGATAAAAGAACAGGGCATTGCTGCAGTGCAAATCAACACGGGCGGTGCTTGTCATCTTGAAAGCGATATGATTCGTCGTGCGGTGGATGTTTTAGATCTGGACAATCTTGATTTGATTATTGTCGAGAATGTGGGCAATTTGGTATGTCCAACTGATTTCGATCTGGGCGAAAACATGAAGGCAATGATTCTGAGTGTTCCTGAAGGCGACGATAAGCCCTTGAAGTACCCCGGTGTATTCCAGGCTTCTAAAGCTATTGTGCTGAATAAGATTGATACGCTTCCTGTGTTTAGCTTCGATAAGGATTTGTTCTACGATCACATCAAGAACCTTAATCCGACTGCTCCTATTTTCCCTATTTCGGCGACAAATGGCGAAGGGGTAGAAGCTTGGGCGAGCTGGTTGGCTGAACAAATTCGCGCACTCTAGGAATCGCTATGCTCCATACGCATTATCTTGGTTCAGTCTCGCAGCTTGGAATGGGTGTTATGCGAATGCCTCAGACCGAGCCTGGGTTTGCTGGTCCTTTGCACTTCGTGTCGATATGTTGTGCTGATTGCCCGCAGGCTTTAGATATTCCGTTTTACATGGAAGAGATGACCGAACTTCTTAAAGGGTAGTCAAGAGCTTTCTTTTCCTACCTATAGACCATTGAGACATTCTTTGTGAACCTACAACCACGTCTATGGCTTTTTCAGTATTAAGGTTAGGACCCAGTTATTTTAAGGCTGGGTCCTACTTGTATATAGGAGGCGAAGGGTACGTGCCAGCTAATGGCGTGTATCCATTAGTTGTTTCGCGCAAAACAAACGCTTGATCTGGTATTTATTGGTGAACTATAATATAGCTGTTAAAACGCATGAAAAATACATGATTATTGCATGCTAAGGTAATAGCGGCGACGATAAGAGTCGGTTGAAGGGGTGCTTTCTGTTCCGTTTAAGAAGCCATGCGTAAGTTGGTTAAAGCTCTTATACTTTGAAATCTTTTAAAAGGAGGACACTATGCCGGCACTTCAAGTAAGAGATTTTCCTGATGACTTGTACGCTGAACTGAAGAGATGTGCTGCCGAAGAGGATCGTAGTATTTCTCAGCAAACCGTGCATATTTTGCGTGAATATTTGAAAGCGTATAAGCGCTTGGCGGGACGCTCTGATTGGATGGTGATTCCTAAAACTGAGGTGCAAACTTCTGTTTTAGGGGGCGGCGCTCATTCCTCTCCAAAAAGAGAATCCTATTATTGCGATACGGCTACTGAAGCAGAGCGTCAGGCTAGCATAGAGAGGCGCAGGAAGATCTTCGAGGAAATTGAACAGGGCCCATCTTTTGATCTCCCCGAGGAATATTCCGATATCGCTCAAATGATTCGTGATATGCGGGAAGAAAGAGATGAGCAGATTTTTGCGGCGCTAGGTGGTATGAAATGATTGTTCTTGATTGTTGCGCCGCAGTTGCAATATTGCGTAATACGATTGAGGGGCAGGCACTTAAAGCTCTTATGTTCGAAAATGAGGATGTTATTACCTCTGAATTTTATTTAGTTGAAATTAGGAATACGTTTTGGAAATTTGTTAGAGCAGGGTCTTTATCTGAGGAAGAAGCTCTAAAAAAAATTGAAGAAGGAATTAGCCTTATAGACGAGTTCGTCCCTCTAAAAGAAAACGCTGATGAAGCATTCGCTGAAGCGGTACGCCAGAATCATTCGGTATACGATATGTTCTATCTAACGTTGGTGCGCCGCAGTGCAGGAACACTCTTCTCGCTCGATAAGAAGCTCGTAAATCTTTGTGTGGAGATGAAGCTTGACTGCGTGGAAGAAGTTACATTGTAGTGACAGCTTAAACAACAAAGAAGTAACAAATAGGAAAAAGATTTGATCAATTAGAGGACGTGCTTTCAATTATTTGGGGGTACGTCTTGTTTTATTTTTCTAAAAGTCCAGTTGAAGCATCAATTTCGTCCCATGGATTACCTTGAGTAGCCCTTCAGTAAAATCTAAGTGTTAGACACTCATATTTTCTTCACGATGGGTTGCATTCGCTCAAGAAGTTGCTAATATGTATAGGCGTTAGCACTCCAAAGTGCTGAGTGCTAAGTTGCTAACGAAAGATAATAATGAACGGCGCTTATATAACTCGGGTAAGCATCGTCTGCAGTGATCTTTCGAGTACAACTTTGGTAATAGACGCATAGATGTTAGACCATCATGCGATTTAGACCTTAAGAAAGGAAGTACGCTATGAATCTCAAGCCGGTTGGTGATCGTATCGTCGTCAAGCAGGACGAGGCTCAGGAAACCACGGCAGGCGGTTTGTACATCGCTGCTGAATCCAAGGAAAAGCCACAAACAGGTGTTGTTTTGGCAGTAGGTGAAGGCAAGGTAAACAACGAAGGTAATCATCTTCCCATGCCAGTAAAAGAGGGCGATCGCGTTCTTTATGGCAAATATGGCGGAACCGAAGTTGATGTTGATGGCGAAAAGGTAATGATTCTTCGCGCAGATGACATTTACGCAGTATTTGCTGAGTAGCTCAGCTCTTTTGAAGTGCGCATGCTAGTTAGGATTTGCTTTTCGCGGGCGAGCTAAGACGCTTTAGTGAAGTAAGGCAGACAGCAAAGGATAGCGCGCTTACGGGGTTTGTGCAGAAGTCATCTGCACGCACTACTTAAGTAACACTTTCTTGAAAGGAATTGTTTTATGGCAAAGGAAATTAAGTTTGAGGCTGATGCCCGTAGCGGTATGGCCGAAGGCGTCAAGAAGCTTGCAGACGCCGTAAAGGTAACGCTTGGCCCTAAGGGTCGTTATGTTGCACTCGAACGTTCTTTCGGTGCTCCTCTTGTTACCAACGACGGTGTAACGGTTGCTCGTGAAGTTGAACTCGAAGATCCCGTGGAGAACATGGGCGCTCAGCTGGTTCGTGAAGCTGCAGTTAAGACCAACGATGTAGCAGGTGACGGCACTACTACCGCAACCTTGCTTGCTGACGTTATCGTAAGCGAAGGCCTGCGCAACGTAACCGCTGGTGCTGATGCTCTGGGTATTCGCCGCGGTATCGTTAAGGCAACCGATGCGGTAGTTGAGGCTATCAAGGCTGACGCAACTGAGATCACCACTAAGGATCAGATTGCAAACGTAGGTACTATTTCTGCTGGTGACGCAGTAATCGGCGAGAAGATCGCTGAAGCAATGGACGAAGTTGGTAAGGACGGCGCAATTTCCGTTGAGGAAAGCCAGACCTTCGGCATCGACATCGACATTGTTCAGGGCATGCAGTACGATCGCGGCTACATTTCTCCTTACATGGCAACCGACACTGAACGTATGGAGGCTGTACTTAACGATCCTTACATTCTGCTTACCGACCTCAAGGTAACCTCCATCCAGGATCTGGTACCTCTGCTGGAGCAGATCATGAAGTCTGGCCGTTCTCTGCTTATCGTTGCTGAAGATGTTGAGGGCGAGGCTCTGGGCACCCTGCTTCTGAACAAGCTCCGTGGTACTTTGAATGTTGTTGCTATCAAGGCTCCTGGTTTCGGTGATCGTCGTGCTCGCATCCTGGAAGACATTGCTGTTGTTACCGGCGGTAAGGTTGTTTCCAAGGACTTCGGTATGACCTTGGCTGACGTAACCATTGATGCTTTGGGTACCGCTAAGACCGTTAAGGTTTCCAAGGACACCACTGTTATCGTTGACGGCGCTGGCGATCCTGCCGCAATCGAAGCTCGTGTTGCTTCTATGCGCGCTGAATATGATCGTCTTGATTCCGACTTTGACCGCGAGAAGCTCCAGGAGCGTCTATCTAAGCTTTCCGGTGGCGTTGCAGTTCTTAAGGTTGGTGCTGCTACCGAATCCGAACTCAAGGAAACCAAGTCTCGCATCGAAGATGCTCTGCAGGCAACCCGTGCTGCAGTTGAAGAAGGCATCGTAGCTGGTGGCGGTGTTGCATTGATCAATGCAATTTCTGCTCTGGATGCTCTTGATGCGGCTGATGCAGATGAGCAGGTTGGTATCGATATCATTCGCAAGGCACTGGAAGCTCCAATGCGCGCTATCGCAACCAACGCTGGTTATGAAGGTTCTGTTGTAGTAGAGAAGGTAAAGGGCTTCGCTAAGGGCGAGGGCATTAACTTCGCAAACGGTGAGCAGGGCAACATGATTGCTATGGGCGTTAACGATCCAGTTAAGGTAACCCGTACTGCATTGCAGTCTGCTGCTTCTGTTGCTGCTTTGATCCTCATTACCGAGGCAACCATCAACGAGATTCCTAAGGAAGGTCCCGATCTGTCTGCGCTCGCAGGCGCTGGTGCCGGCGGCGGAATGGGCATGATGTAAGTCGCTTTCGCAAATAGATTTTTCTGTGGCGTCCTCAGTGGGCGCCACTTTTTTATGGCTTTAGCCCGTTGAGGACGTGAAGTGTCCGAAAAACCGTCTGCTATGCGGGTGGATGATATTGCTTAGGTAATGTTGCCGTGTTGAGCTGTGCTGTTATGGCGTGTGTTCGGTTGGGGTATATCTGTGCCAAAAAGTCGAAAAACCTAGCCATACGAGCAAAACATCTAGCCATAGGAACAAAACTTGAAGAGCTGTAGAGCCATTCCTTTGAAAGTGAAGCGATGTTCTGAAAGATGAAATCGTATTACAAAACGAGATAAGGTTGCACTGCGTCTTAGCGAAGCAATATTACCTACGCATGTTTCGGTGCGCCTTATGCGATCTTTTTATAGGAAGACTGCCTGATTACTAAGGCACTTTATTCTATGAGCGCTAGAATAACTAGCTGGTTTGTTTTTATTGCGCCGAAAGAAAGAGCAGAAAGGGGCGTTATTCAGGCGTGGAAGTATTCCAGCATACTGCAATTCAGATGTTCATTTTGGCGGTTATCGTTATTTGTGGTTTTATTGCACGTAAAAAATCGCTGATGAATGACACCTTCGACACGATGCTTTCGCAGTTGGTTTTCAACATCACGCTTCCTGCGCTTATTCTAAATTCTGTTCTTTCAAGCGAGTCTTTGCCAAGTGCGCATGACATAGGATTTACGTTGTTATATGCGGCGCTTTATTTTGTCTTAACCATTACCTTGAGTCTCATAATTGGGCGATTGATTTATCGCAAGATGCCTAAGGTGACGCGTGGCGCTCACGAATTCATGATGGTGTTCGGAAATACTGGTTTTATTGGTTATGCCGTACTGGCTTCTGTGCTTGATCCAAGTGCAGTGCTTTATGCTGCTATCTACAACATCATTTTCAATATTGTTATCTTTTCTGTTGGAGTAATGCTTATATCGGGCACGGTGGAATCGGATGACGAGCGGCGCGGTTGGCGAAAGCAGCTTGGGGCAGTAGGGCATGCCCTTTTGAAGCCGGCGGTTATCGCTTCAAGTGTTGCGGCGGTATTGGCGATTTTTGAAGTTAATGCACCTGGGAGTCCAATACAACAAGCGTGTGATTTGTTGGGCGGGATGACCGTACCTGCGGCAATGCTTGTGGTGGGTTCATCCATCGCAAAAATGCCCTTGCATGATATTTTTACTGACGGATGGAGCTATTTAACCACTGCAATCCGCCTGATCGCAGTGCCGTTAGTGGTGTTCTTCGTGTTCGGGCTATTCGTGCATGACTCTTTTATTTTGGCGATTTTGGTTCTTTTGGCAGGAATGCCTGTCGCGTCGAATGGCACAATGCTTTCACTGGCGTATTCGGGCGATACTAAAACGGTTGCACGCGTGACGTTTTTAACTACTGTTCTTTCGGTAATAACGCTGCCGCTCGTGGCTTTGTTGGTGGTGTAAACTTACTTGGTGTTTATAGAAAAGCGCTAATGGGATTCGCGATTATGGCTCCATTTTATCTTTATTTTTGTAATGTTTTACATAAAGACTAAAGCTTTGAATTTGTTAACGGGTTTGATTGGCTACGAGTTTTAATTAGTTACAGTTCTCGATTGGCTAAAAGTTTGAATTAGTTACAGATTTCGATCAGTTAATGGTTTTGATTAGCTAAAGGTTTGATCGGCACTTTTGGAAGCGGTGTGTGCATGATAGAGATGATTAATTCTTTGGATGATTCTCGATTAGAGGTGTATGCGCGCTTAACGGAAGTACAGTTGCGCAATAAGCTTGAGCCAGAAAAAGGCATTTTTATTGCTGAATCAGACAAGGTGATCGATCGTGCGCTCGATGCAGGATACGAGCCGCTCTCGTTGTTAATTCCTGTTCATAAGTTGGAATCCATGAGTAAGCTTCTTGAACGCGCGCAAGCAGCATCGAAGAAATCTCAAGATCTACCTGTTTTTGTTGCTCCAGCAAAAGAAATAGAAAAGCTTGCAGGTTATGAACTCACTCGTGGAGTCTTATGTGCGATGCGTCGCAAGCCGTTGTTGTCAGTGCGCGAGCTTCTTGAAAAAACAAACGCTCGTCGTGTGGCAATTTTGGAAGATATAACTAATCACACCAACGTTGGCGCTGCGTTTCGAAGTGCAGCCGCGCTTGGTGTCGATGCTGTTTTGGTAACGCCAGCGTGTTGCGATCCGCTTTATCGTCGTGCGGTACGCGTGTCTATGGGGACGGTATTCCAGGTGCCTTGGACGCGAATTGGTACGACAGAAATTGATGTATGGCCAAAGGCAGGATTAGATTTGCTTCGAAGTGAAGGATTTGTTTCCGCTGCTCTTGCGCTTAACGACGATTCAATTGCGCTCGATGATCCTATTCTCAAGCGCTGTGAAAAACTGGCATTGGTGCTTGGCACTGAAGGTGATGGATTGTCGCAGCATACCATTGCAGCGTGCGATTACACGGTGCGTATCCCAATGGCTCATGGAGTAGATTCGCTTAATGTTGCAGCGGCGAGTGCGGTAGCTTTTTGGGAGCTGCGTAGTAAAGAGATAAGGAACACAGCGCTCCACTAAGGATAAGTTGGATCCTACAAAAAAGAAATCGGTTTGAGGAATAAGGTGTTCAGGAAGATTAAGCTCAAGAGCGTAAACAATGCCAAGGAGTACTAACGCTATATGAAGCGCGTACGAGATGATTGTCTTGACTTTAAAGAGTGTAGAAATGCGACGTTGATAAATCACGGGAGCGTGGTTCTGACGACTCGATGAATGAGACTGCTTTTTTTGAATTACTTAAATAACTTAAGCCATTAGAGTAACTGAATGCCTCGAGCCGCGATGTCATTTTCTGCACTAACCTGTTGAAAAACGGTTCGTTTGAACCTTTCCGCTCTTTAAAAGATCATTGATTGATGTGGCGAGGCTGGGTGTAGGGGAATTTTCATATTGAAAGTCTGCCAAATTAGGGTCAATAACTGCCACGTTGGGGTTAATAAGTTAGAAGTTTATCGTGCCATCGCCCAATGCACGATCTGTCCTAGCGCAGAATCCATGTTAAATGCAAGATGCATTTATTAAGAACTTTCTTAAAGAATCGTTCAATGCACGTAAAACGTAAACTCATTTTTCTCATTTTTTCTTACAAACGTTACGGATATTTCAAGTTACGCCAGAGTTTCTTAAACCTGTTTTAGAACCACGTTCAAACCGTTTTTTTCAATATTTTCCTTCGATATAGTGCCTCGTGTCGCTTTATGACAAGAGAAAACAAAGAAAGGAAGAGTAGAAACAAATGGAAGGTGTATCTACCGCAAAGCGTGCTCTTGCAGTTCTCCTTACTGCCGTGCTCGCACTCGGCACCGTGTTGCTTGCGACAGGTTGCTCGTCTAATTCGGATGAAGGTTCTTCAAATAGCGATCCTATTACGGTTGTATTCTTGCCCGATAATTCTTCTGCAGATATGGAAGCCTCCCGTGATGCAGTTGCTGAGATCATCAAGAACGCTACTGGCCGCGATGTTGAAATCATGACCACGACCGACTACAACGTAGCAATTGAGGCTCTGGTTTCTGGTCAGGCTTAGATGGGCTACCTTGGCGCTGAAGGTTATGTTCAGGCAAACGAAAAGAACGACAAAGTTCAGTGCGCCTTTACGGCAAGCGACGCTAACGGCACTCTGGATGAAGCTTGCTACTACAGCCGCATTTGCGTAAAGACTGAAAACGCTGATCAGTACAAGGATGGCGATACTTATTCCATCGACAACATTAAGGGTAAGAGCTTCTCCTTCGTATCAGCAACTTCTACTTCCGGCTTTGCTATTCCTTCAAGCTCCATCGTTGAAAAGTTTGGCCTGGAATCTTCCGATGAGCTTCTTGAAGATGGTAAGTTCTTCAGCTCGGTTATGTTCGGCGATTCCCACCAGGGTTCTGCGGTAAACCTGCTTTCCGGCAATGCTGAAGCTGCTGCATTCGACGATATCGACGTTGATATGTACTTTGACCTAGTATCGGGCGAGCCTAATACCGTAGGTGCTGTTTATAAGGTAAAGGATGACGCTGCAGCTCCTTTTGATACCGTACGTGGCGAACAGTTCACCATTATTGGTATTACTCCTGTTCTGAATGCTCCCTTCTGCTACAACACCGATACCTTGAGCGAGGATGAGCAGAAGGCTATTACCGACGCTATGACCTCTGCTGATACCGCTGCTAATTCCGCAATCTTCTATGACGGCGAAGATGAAAACGCAACTGGTTTGGTGGAGAAGGAATCCGACAAGACTACCTTTGTAGCTGTAGAAGATTCCTGGTATGACCCCATTCGTAACCTCGGCTAAGAGAGCAAGATAACACTGATCCCGTTGAGGTCTTCTCAGCGGGATCTTTGTTTTACCGAGATAAAGTCTTTTGTTTGATTAACGGAGAGGAATTATGGCTAATTCAGATCTTCTGGTTATCGACGACCTTTCCAAAAGTTACAACGGTAAGAGCAAGGCTCTTGACGGTATTAATGTAACGGTAGGTCGCGGTGAATTTGTAAGTGTTATTGGCTGCTCCGGTGCTGGTAAATCAACCTTTTTGCGATGCATTAATCGTTTGATTGACCCCACTGAAGGCAGCATTGTTTTCAACGGCGAAGACGTTACTAAGATGTCGAAGCGTCAGCTTCGCGGGGTACGTCGACGCATCAGTATGATTTTCCAGCATTACAACTTGGTTTATCGTGCAAGCGCTATCGAGAATGTATTGCAAGGCCGTTTGGGTTACAAATCAAGCCTTGCTGGTGCGCTGGGCCTTTATTCTGAGGAAGAAAAACTGGAAGCCTTTGATATTTTGGCAAAAGTTGGTCTTGCGGAGTTTGCTTATAAGCGCGCTGATCAGCTTTCGGGTGGACAGAAGCAGCGTGTTGGTATTGCGCGTGCCTTGGTACAGGATCCCTTGTTGATGCTGTGCGATGAGCCTATTGCAAGTTTGGATCCTCGTTCTTCTCGTACGGTAATGGAGCAACTTCGTTGGGCTTGCGACGAGCTAGGTATTGCCTGTTTGGTAAATCTGCATCAGGTTGACTATGCAGTAGAATTTTCCGATCGCATCATTGGCCTTCGTCGTGGCAAGCTGGTCTTCGATGGCACTCCTGACGAGTTGGATGCCAAGGTGATTTCCTATATTTATGGTACGCCTTATGTACGCGAACACGCTGATGGCGTAGAAGAGGGCGAGTTGGTAAATCAGGCACCTGATCGTCCTGGCATTGTGGTAAACGACGCTGAAGCACAAGTGGAAAACGGAGCATCTGCAAAGGAAGCTTCGTCTACTTCTCAATCTGAGGTCAAGAAAGAAGAGTCCTTCACGGGAGCTGCCTTATGAGTGCGTTTTCTTTCTTGAATCGCAAAGCTGCCGAAGGACCCGGCACAGTTGATATTGCCGATGCGGGGAAAGTGATTCTTCCCAATTCGCCTGAAGGACGAAAATTCTTTCGTAAGCGCAGCATTTTTATTGTCCTTCTTGCCTTGGGTTTTATTGCTATTAATGCGCTTTCGGGGGCTGCAGTAGAGTTTGACTTTGTATCCGCAGTTCTAGATTTTCCGTCTGCGGTAGTGTGGATGGCAACTAATTTTGTTCCCACGGTAGAGGCTCTTGAAAAAATCCCGCAAATTCTCAATGCGTTACTTTCCACTATTCTTTCTGCAGTGGCATCAAGTGTAACTGGAGCAATCCTTGCTTACGTCTTGGCAGTATTGGGATGTCGTTCGGTAGGTATTGGTGGCCCTGCCTCGCTTATCGTTCGCGCAATTGCTTCGCTGTTTCGTAATATTCCTGCAGTAGCGTGGGCTTTTATTCTGCTCTTCTCTTTTAATCAAAGCGAATTTACCGGCTTTCTTGTTTTGTTCTTAGGAAGCTTCGGTTATTTAACACGCTGCTTTTTGGAAACACTCGACGAAATTAGCGGTGGTGTTATTGAGGCGCTGCGTTCTACAGGTGCGAGCTACTTACAGATCGTTACTCAGGCAGTTATTCCTCTTTCGATCACTTCGGTAGTGAGCTGGCTTTTGTACATGGTAGAGACCAACATTCGTGACGCTACGTTGGTCGGTATTTTGACCGGTACGGGCATCGGTTTCGTTTTTAACATCTATTACAAAAGCTTCGACTATGACGTAACAGCAATCATCTTGCTTTTCATCATTGTGGTGGTAATTGCCTGCGAAGCTACTTCTAACTACGTGAGGAGGCAGATTATATGAGTCCCTCGGTTAGCGCTGTTGCAAGTGCCGAGCGTATTGCTGAAGCAAAACAGTTTGATGATACGACACTTGGCATCAAAAGAAGTCATGGTGGACGCATTAAAACGCGCTTGGCAAATAAATCCAATACCGTTTTGTGGATCACCCTGGGTATCTTAGCTGCAGTTACTGTTTTCACGTTCATCATTATGGACTACGGCAAAATCCCGATGGTGCAAGCAGTTCCAGCTGCATTGGAAGACTTTGCTACCATGCTTACTCAGCCCTGGTTGGAGAACCACTTTACGATGGAAGATGTCATTGTTGGTACGCTCCAGTCACTTGCACTGGCAGCTTTGACGACCTTCATTGGCGCAGTGATTGCCTTTTTCTTTGGTCTTTTTGCTGCGATGAATTTGTCTAACAAAGCGGTATCAAACGTCATCAAGGCAATCATGTCGTTTTTTCGTGCGGTGCCAACCATTTTATGGGTACTTATCTTTACGGTAGCTATTGGTCTTGGTCCAGAAGCTGCAGTGACCGGTCTTTTATTCCATAGCGTTGCCTATTTGGTTAAGGCTTATTCGGAAAGTTTCGAAGAAGTTGATCCGGGGGTCATTGAGGCTCTCCGCGCTTCGGGTGCTTCTTGGTGGCAGGTTGTTTTTTCGGCAGTAGTGCCCGAAAAGATTACCGAAATGCTTTCGTGGACGTTTATTCGTTTTGAAATCAACTTTGTTAACGCGGTTGCAGTAGGAGCAGTTGCTGGTGCTGGTGGCGTTGGTTATCAGCTGTTCTTGGCAGGTAGCTTCTATCTCAATATTCATGAAGTAGGCGTCATCGTGTACTTCTGTCTGGCGGTTGCGATTGTGCTGGAGATTATTGCTACCCAGCTGCGTAAACGCTTCATTGTTCAAAACTAGAGAGAAAAATCAGGAGAGAAAAAGGAAATGGAAAGAAAGGTTCGTACGCGCATTTTGGTCGAGGGGGATCGCACTGTCCTCGATCAACTTGCGCGTGAAATCGAACAGATGCATGACGTTGCCCTTGTCAAAGAGCCAACCGAAGAGCTTGTCATGCTTCGAGTGCGCGAAAGTGCGCAGCGCTCCCAATTCTATTTAGGGGAAGCGTTTATGACTTCATGCGTGGTACGTATTGGTGATGCGTATGGATACGGCATGGTCATGGGAGAAGATCACGACAAAGCATTCGACTTGGCAGTAGTAGATGCTGCCTACACGCTTGATCCCGTTTCGTGCGAAAACGCAGGATGGAATGCGCGACTTGCTGAATCAGATGAGCACATTCAAGCAAAACAGCGCAAGCGCAACGAAGCGCTGTTAAGAACGCAAGTAGATTTTTCGACCATGGAAGTGTAGTTATGATTGCAAATAATGCTGAAACGCACGTACTGCAACGTGCTTTTCGAAATATCATGAATGCGCTTGCACGCCCAGGGCGGCTTGGTGAAGTCGAGGTGTTGCGTGCAGGTGCCGAAGAAGAAAATCCTCTGCCCGCTCATTTTGAAGTTGTTGTTAAGACCCTGGTTGACCAGGCGGTGACCTTTGCGGTTTCCGGAACGCGGGAGCAAGAAGCAACTCAGTGGGTGGTCCTTAATACTCATTCTCATCCCGCTGAATTGGAGCAGGCAGATTTTATTTTGATTCCCGATGTGGCGCATTCTTTTGCTTGTCGCGATGCTGTTCTAAAAGCATTTGAAGGTACCTTGATTGCTCCAGAAAAAGGGGCAACGATTGTGATTAACTGCGGATCATTGGCGGGCAACACAATTCCTGGATCTTCTGCGTCAAGCGCCGCTGAAGAGTTTGTGCCTCAAGGCGATAAAGTGTATCGCGTAGTGGTAAGTGGTCCTGGCATCAAAGATACCCATACGTTTTATGTTGATCGTAGCGACTGGATTGAAGCACGTCGCGATCGCGCCGATGAGTATCCTTGCGGTGTCGATTTTGTCCTGGTGGACGTTGAAGGTCATGTGGTAGGCATTCCTCGTACAACCAAAATTCTGTCGGTTGAAAAGGAGGGTGCAGCATGGGATATGTAGCAGTTCGCGGTGGCGGTCTTGCCATCGAAGAGAGCTTGAAACTGCTTGAATACGAGCGGGTTGCTCATGGCGATACTTCAACGGTTGAAGAAATCGAAATAACCTTCCCCGGTCTTATTGAGCAGGTTATGGGAGAAGCTTCCCTGTATGCTCCTCGCCTTGCAGCATTAGCACTCAAGCAAGCGCAGGGATCTCCAGAAGAAGCAGTCTTTTTGCTGCGTGCTTTCAGGTCGACCTTGGAGCGTCCTTATGTTTCGCGCGTGATCGATACGGAGAAAATGCAGGTAGTATTTCTGCTGCCTTTAAAGACGTGCCAGGTGGTCAGCTTTTAGGCGTAACGCGCGACTACTCTCATCGTTTGATCAACTTTGATTTAGAAGCCGAAACCCCCGAAGATCAGGCTCGAATTCGCGAAGAGTTCTTAGCGAATTTGGAAGAGGCTTGCGGTGGTGCAAGCGAAGAAGCTCTTGCTTCTTTGGGTTCGTTGCCAAAGGTTATGGATTACTTGCGTTCAGAGGGTCTGTCGGAGGTTTATGAAGATGACGACACCGAGCCTGTTGACGTGACCATGGAACCCTTGACGTTCCCTGCTCCTCGTTCTGCTCGTTTGCAAACACTTGCGCGAGGTATGACTCAGGGTGTAACCACTCTTGGCTATGCAGCTATTCGTGGTTTTGGCCCTTCGCATCCTACGGTAGGGGAACTTCGTGCAGGAACTCTTGAGATCCTGATCGACAACCCGCTTTCCGAAGGCCACAACGAGGATGATTCTTACTACATTGGCAGCATTCCTGTCACCGAGGTTGAAAGTGTCTTTTCCGTTGATTCAACCAAAAATGGTAAGGCACATCTGTCTTTCGAAGTGGGTTATGGCTTAGTTATGGGACATCTGGAAACCAAGGCCATTGCAATGAGTGTTTTGGACTTCTGTCTCAATCAAGGTGATAAGCAGTATCCCACCCAAGATGAAGAATTCGTCTTGTACCACGTCGATGGCGTAGAAGCGACTGGCTTTGTGTCCCACTTGAAGTTGCCGCACTACGTAACTTTCCAATCTAAGTTATCCAGCGTTCGTTCAACGGTTGAAGATGAAGATGATTCTGCCGCTGACGAACATGCAAGTTGTTCAGCCGTTGAAGAAGAAAAGGAGTGATTATGCGACAGCTGTACCATTTCGCCTTCTTCGACGAGGCATCTAAGCGTGAAATCCGTCGTGCAGTATTAAAAGGTATCGCAATTCCTGGTCATCAGATTCCCTTCGCTTCCCGAGAAATGCCTATTGGACGTGGATGGGGAACAGGTGGTTTGCAGGTTACCTTGTCTCTTATTGGACAGGATGACGTCCTTAAGGTAATCGACCAAGGTGCTGACGATAGTGTTAATGCAGTCAACATTAAAAAATTGATCGTAGAAACCACCGATGTAGATGTCGTAGAGAACACTGAAGAAGCTACGATTATCCAATCGCGCCACCGTATTCCTGAGCAGCCTCTATCGGCAGAGCAGATTTTGGTGTTGCAGGTTCCCACACCTGAGCCATTGCGTCATTTTGAGCCCAGTGAGGCTAAGACGCTTGTTCTTCATGCTGAAGCTGACTACACCGGCGCATGGCTTGGTTTGTTTGATCAAATCATTCGTTATGGGCACACCACCACCAACGCTGATCATCCCTGTTTAGTGGAAGATCGCTATGTTATGGCGCCTTCGCCTATTCCTCGTTTCGACACGATGAAGCTGCATATGAGCGAAAATCTTACCCTCCTCGGTGCTGGCCGAGAAAAGAAAATCTATGCGGTGCCGCCCTATACCAAGGTAGCGCCTCTGGATTTCGAAGATTACCCCTTCTCGGTAGAAAACTTTGAAGGCAAGCATTGTAGTTTGTGCGGTGCAACAGGCGTGTACTTAGACGAATTGATCGACGAAGAAACCGGCGAGACGTATTACCAATGCAACGATACGGCCTATTGCCATGTGCGTTGTGAGGCGCAGGCAGCCGCTAAGCAGGAAGCCGGTAAGCAAAATCAGGAGGGTGAATAAGTATGAGTATTCCAGAAATGGAACAAAGTCCTTGCTTGTCCGTTTCGCATGTGTCGAAACGTTTTGGCGAAGGGTGCGAGTACTGCCTTTCTCCTGATGCAAAGCTTGAGCGTAATATCTGCCCTTACTGCCATACGGTTCATGCAGTACGTGACGTGAGCATGAATCTCTATCCTGGCGAGATTGTAGGTATTGTAGGAGAATCCGGTAGCGGCAAATCAACCTTCATGCAGTGCTTGTATTTCGATCAGCAAGCAACGGAAGGCGAAGTTCGTGCAATTCCTTTTGATGGTGGGGTCCAAAACCTTCTCACTCTTTCGTCGCAGCATAAGCGTAAGGTTCGCAATACGGTTTTAGGCATGGTGTATCAAAATCCTTATTTGGGATTACGCATGAACTTTTCGTCCATGTCGAACATTGCCGAACAGATGATTGCGGCTGGTAACCGCAATGTAGAGGCCATGCGTGCGCGCGGTAACGAGTTGCTGGACAAGGTAAATATTCCACTCAACCGCGCAGGTGAACCACCGAAGCAGTTTTCTGGTGGTATGCAGCAGCGTGTACAAATCGCAAAAGCGCTTTCCAATAATCCGCCCATTTTATTGCTTGACGAAGTAACCACAGGTCTTGATCTTTCGGTTCAGGCAAGCGTACTTGATCTCATTTTGCAGATTAAACGCGATTTCGGCGTAAGCATGCTGGTGGTTAGTCATGACCTGGGCGTAATTCGCATGTTGGCAGATCGCACCTTCGTAATGCTGAATGGTCAGGTAATTGAATCGGGTTTGACCGATCAGATTCTGGAAGATCCTCAGCATGCGTATACCCAGCAGTTGGTGTACTCGCTGCTCTAGCAGGCAAAGCGCGAGAAAGTACTGGTGTTCTTTCGATGTGGCTAGCTCTGCGATGAGGTTGCAGAACATCAAGAATTTCAAGTGCTGATTTATAGGCCTTTTTCTCTCATCTCTGGGAGGTTGTCCGTTCGGTTGGTATGTGCTCTTTGGCTAGCGGGCAACCTCCACACGAGATGTTCTATAAATACTTAGGTATGGGGGATAACTATGGAAGCAAATTCTTTAGTAATACGTGGCGGCAATGTGGTTACCGAAACCGAAATATTGCCCAATCATGATGTTGTTATTAAACAGGGAACAATTGTTGATATTAAGCCAACGCTTGCAAATGCGCGCACTCGAGAAACCGATGTTTTTGCTGATACAGGTAATCCTGGGCTTGTAGTGGATGCTGCAACGGGCTTGCCCGTAGTTGATGCGCGTGGTGCGTATGTAGTGCCTGGTATGGTAGACATTCATTCGGACTATATTGAATCAGTAGCATCTCCTCGTCCGAGCGTGGTTATGGATTTGCCTACCTCACTTTATAAAGTAGACCGCGAATTGGTTACTCACGGGGTGACCACCATCTACCATTCTCTTTCTACGTATGGTTCGCACGTGTTTGATCACAAACCTATCCGCAATTTCGAAAATGTTCAAAAGCTGCTCGATGCAATTGCTGCAATTCGCGAAGGCGAAGAACATGATCACCTTATTCGTCACCGTTTGCATTTGCGTGTAGAGCTTGACGCGGTAGATCGCGTAGATGAAATTGAACACTACCTTACAGAAGACAAGGTCGACTTGATTTCGTTTATGGATCACACTCCTGGTCAGGGCCAGTATCGCGACTTGTTGGTGTATAGCAACACCATGAAGGGCTATCGTGAAGGCATGACTGACGAAGAGGTTGATGCGCTTATTAAAGATCGTCAAAACGCTAAAAAAATCAGCCCTGAGGATTTGAAGCGTTTGGCGGACCTTGCTCATGAAAGAGGAATTTCACTGGCTTCTCATGATGATGATTGCACCGAGAAGGTGGAATACATGGATTCGCTTGGTGCCGTGATTTCTGAGTTTCCCATTGATATGAAAACGGCGCACGAAGCAAAGGAACATGGCATGTTCACGCTGGCAGGAGCTCCAAACGTAATGTTAGGCCACAGTCATTCTGGAAACCTTTCAGCACGTGAAGGGGTCGAAAATGGTGCGATTGATATGCTGTGCAGCGATTATTATCCAGCGGCGCTCATCGATGCGGTATTTACCCTCCATCGTGAATGCAAGATGAGCCTACCTTCTGCTTTCGCGCTGGTTACCGCAAATCCAGCAAAAGCAGTTGGTATTGATAATGAAGTCGGTTCTCTTGAGGTAGGCAAACGCGCCGATATTCTGCTTGTTCGCGAAATTGGCTGCAATCCTGAAGGAACCGTTACCACTCCAGTAATCACGCGTGCTTTCGTAGGTGGTAATTCGGTCTATCGTTCTCACTATCCTGATCAGCCTCAAGGCTATGATCGCTAGGAGGTAGCTGTGGAATCTGTAGTAGAAAATGAGCCTTTACTGAGCATAGAAAACTTATCTAAGTCTTTCTATATGCATATGGCGGATCGTCAAATCAAAGGCTGTCAGAATATTACGCTCGCTATTCAAGAAGGCGAATTTGTGGGAATTACAGGACGTTCGGGTTCCGGTAAATCCACTATTTTGCGTTGCATTTATCGTACGAATTTGCCCGAGTCAGGCTCCATTTGGTATCGCAGTGCCAGTTTTGGAAAAGTTGATTTGTGCACGGTAGGGGAACGAGAAATGATACATATCCGTGCTTATGAAATGGGATATGTTTCTCAGTTCCTGAATGCTCTGCCTCGTCAGACTGCATACGATATCGTGCTGCAAAGCGCACTTGAAACGTTTGGTTCTGCTGATATGGAGCACGCAAAAACGGAGACGGAACGAATGCTGCATCATTTTGATATCAATGAATCGCTCTGGCCTTTGTATCCGCGAACCTTCTCGGGTGGTGAAAAGCTACGTTTGAATATTGCGGCAGCAATGATCAAACAGCCTCGTTTGCTTCTTCTTGATGAACCTACGGCATCCTTGGATGCAGCATCAAAGATGAAGGTTCGTGAATTGATCGAACAGCTCAAGGCTCAAGGCACTACCATGCTTGGTATTTTCCATGACTTAGAATTCATGGAAGGCCTTTGCGATCATGAATTCAACATGCAAAAAGGAAGCATTGTTGCGTAAAGTACGCTAGATTTTAAGCGCGTACCTTTTAATAAGGTGCGCGCTAGGATATTTACTGAAGGAATAGTATGAAACCAAATCTTTCCTTATCAGAGCTTTTGGGATGGGATGGCGCTTCTCCCTTGCGTGCAGACCTCCATTGTCATTCAACCATTTCTGATGGGTCTTTTACTTCTGCGGAGTTGTTGGCTCAGGCCCAAGCTGCAGGACTGACTCACCTAGCGATAACCAATCACGACACAACGGCGGGGTTCGATGATGCAGCCGCTGCGGCACAAGCGCTCTCTGCTGTCCCGAGTAACGAGGGATCGGCGGTTATTACCTATGTTTCTGGCATAGAAATTAGTGCTTGGAATCCTGTTTCAGAACGCAAGGTACATATTCTTGGCTTTGGTCTTAAGGAGAACTCTCCAGCGATTGCTGCTCTTTGTGGCCCTACTTTGCGCGCTCGTACGGAAAACACTGCTTGGCAGCAAGAGCAGCTTGAAAAAGCAGGATATAGTCTTGACTATGAACTGCTAAAAAAGTTGCGTGCGGCATCAACAGGTTTTTACAAACAGCATCTTATGGCAGCACTCACAATGGCTCCTTTTACGAGTCAGGAATACCAAACGCTCTATAAAAGCTTATTTAAAGGTGAAGGTATATGTAAACGCGATATCATCTACGTCGATGCGCGTGATGCGGTTGCCGCAATCACTGAAGATGGTGGCGTGGCGGTGTTGGCGCATCCCGGACAATTGGACAGCTACGATATGGTGCCTGCGTTAGTGAATGCGGGGCTTTGGGGGATTGAACGCTTTCATCCCGACCATACTCAGGCGGACTGGGATCGCTGTGCTGAATTAGCTGATCGCTTTGGGCTGGAATGTACCGGTGGTTCAGATTTTCATGGCGATTTCGGTGAAGTTGAGCGTCTTGGTCAGTGTTTGCTTTCGGTTGGCTAAGCCCATAAGGAAACTAAATAACACACAAAGTAGAGCTTTATCTTTCGTTTCAGCTCGGCTTCACGCTTTATCGCTTTTCAAGAATGCAAATAACGTCGCTAAAATGTCGCACACCTGTTTTGTCCTATCCCAGAGATTGAGGGAGCTAATCCAGGGCGACGTTTTGCATACATTCTTTCAAAGCGGCGTTTCGATACGAGCTACAACGAAAGGTAAAGCTCTACCTATTGACTGTTTATTTTTTCATTAAGTCGGCGATTGTAACCCCATCGAAGTAATCGTTAATGAGGGAATCGAGCTTCTCCCACATTCCAATGGTGCGACATTCATTGCGTCGATCGCAGGGTGCAGCACCGCATTCGAGGCATGCTACAGGAGCTAAATCTCCTTCGGTAAGGCGCAATATTTCACCAACAGGGTACTTTTCGGGCGCTCGGCAGAGGCGATATCCGCCTCCTTTGCCTTGAATGCCCTCTACAAGCCCGTTCTTCTTCAGAATAGGAAGGATACGTTCTAGGTATTTGAGGGAAATATCTTGGCGTTCGGCAATGGTTTTCATGGGTACGTATTCGCCGTTGCTGGTTTCTGCCAAGTCAATCATGACGCGTAAGGCATAGCGGCCCCTCGTTGAAATAAACATGACGTATCCTCCCTTCGTAAAATCGAATTATACGTTTTAGACAGCCAAGCATTTGTTTTGATCAATCGACCTTACTTAAAGTTATTTGTGCTTGTTGTTTACTCGCACAATTGTCGGCAAGGTAAGTTGCATGGCAGCTGTTCGTTTTTGCCTTGCTTTAGTTTAGCGCTTTTGATTCGCCCTGTTTTTCGTAATAGTCATTCACTGCTGCTTCAATTGCCTCCTTTGCGAGTACCGAGCAATGAACCTTATGAGCAGGTAGCCCGTCTAGTGTTTCGACGATGGATTTATTGGTGATCTGGAGAGCTTCGGATAGGGGCTTATTCTTGATGAGCTCGGTTGCCATTGAACTGGAGGCAATGGCGGAGGCACAACCAAAGGTTTCGAATTTCACATCCTCAATGATGTTGTTGTTGATTTTTAGATAGATCTTCATAATATCGCCGCATTGAGCGTTACCTACTTCACCTATGCCGTTAGCATCGGGCAACGATCCCACGTTGCGGGGATTACGAAAATGATCCATAACAATGTCGCTGTATAAAGCCATGAGTGTTCACTCCTAAATATGGGTAAAAGATAAGCCGAAAGGGCGTAATCAAAAAAATGACAGAGGATTAAAAGCGTCATTAAAAACGATTAGAGAATAAAATCCTTTTCACCCGCAACTAATTCCTGCCATAACGGGGAGATGCTGCGAAGGTAGGTAACCACGTCAGTGATTGAGCCGATTAAGTAGTCAACTTCCTGTTCGGTAATAGATTCATCCAAACTCAAACGAAGCGACCCGTGTGCTACTTCATGGGGTCTGCCTAAGGCAAGCAGTACATGGCTTGGCTCGAGAGAGCCTGATGTGCAGGCAGAACCTGAAGAGGCATAGATTCCCTTATCGCTTAAAAGCAGCAAAAGAGATTCTCCTTCAATACCCTCAAAACAAAAATGTACGTTTCCGGGCAGACGATTTTCAGCACTTCCGCTTAACGCGCTATGAGGTATGCGTGCTAATCCTTCGATGAGTTTGTCACGCATGGCGCATAGATGGAGCTGATGCTGCTTTTGTAAGGCGCAGGCTTCTTTGAGCGCAGCTGCCATGCCAACGATAGCGGGAACGTTTTCAGTACCAGCGCGTTTACCCCGTTCTTGGGCACCTCCATAGATGAGGTTTTGTAAGCGGACGCCTTTTTTAGCATAGAGCGCACCAATTCCTTTTGGGCCATGGAATTTGTGACCGGAAAGTGAAAGCAGATCGATGTTGGAATCTTGTATTTGAACAGGAATATGTCCTACTGCTTGTACTGCATCGGTGTGAAAAAGTACACCTGCTTCTTGACAAAGAGCACCGATTTCCGAAATGGGCTGAATGGTGCCAATTTCGTTGTTCGCAAACATTACCGAAACAAGGCAGGTGTCAGGACGGATTGCCTTGCGAACTTGATCGGGACTAATTATTCCTGTGTCAGGGATTTCGAGCAAGGTTACTTCAAAACCGCGTTTTGCTAGCGCCTCTAAGGTGTGAAGAATTGCATGATGTTCAAAAGCGGTTGAAACGAGGTGCTTCTTGCCTCTCTTTTCGCCAAGAGCAGCAGCGCTTAAAAGTGCTTGAGTGTCCGCTTCGCTTCCGCCTGAAGTGAAATAGATTTCTTGAGCAGAGCATCCCAGGCATTGCGCGATGGTCTCCCGTGCTTGTGCAAGTGCTTCGGCGGCGCGCTGTCCTGAGTCGTGCAAACTTGAAGGGTTCGCATACGTTTGGTCGAAGAAGGGAAGCATTGCCTCAAGTGCGAGAGGGTTCAATGCAGTGGTTGCGGCGTTATCGGCATATATTTCCATAAGATTCCTCTTTTCTATTCACTAAAAAGCGGGGTGGAAAGATAACGTTCGCCCGTGTCAGGCAATAAAGTTACGATGGTTTTTCCCGCATTTTCGGGGCGCTTAGCTATCTGGATTGCGGCATTGAGGACAGCTCCAGATGAAATGCCAACGAGAGCACCTTCACTTTGTGCTATAAGTTTTGCTGTGGCGAATGCGTCATCATTAGAAACGGCTATCACTTCGTCATATATTTCAGTATTGAGGGTTTTAGGGATAAAGCCTGCTCCAATACCTTGAATTTTATGAGGGCCAGCAACGCCCGTTGAAAGGAGTGCTGAATCGGAAGGTTCTACGGCAACAATGCGTACTTCAGGGTTTTGGGCTTTTAGATATTCGCCAACACCTGTAATAGTTCCTCCCGTTCCAACACCCGCAACAAAGAAATCTACGGCACCGTCGGTGTCGTTCCAGATTTCTGGTCCCGTGGTACGGCGATGAATTTCTGGGTTGGCAGGATTGGTAAATTGTCCAAGGGTTATACCTCCCGGAATTTCTTTCACCAATTCGGCAGCTTTCGCTACGGCGCCTTTCATGCCAGCTGCTCCTTCGGTTAAAACAAGCTCCGCGCCATACGCTTTCATGAGCTGCCGGCGCTCAATAGACATAGTTTCAGGCATTACCAAAATTACGCGATAGCCTTTCATTGCACCGATCGACGCGAGAGCGATTCCGGTGTTTCCGCTGGTTGGTTCAATGATTACCGAATCTTGGGTGAGCAATCCTTGAGATTGAGCATCTTCGATCATGGCTTTCGCAATACGATCTTTTACTGAACCTGCCGGATTGAACATTTCTAACTTTGCGAGAAGGGTAGCGGGGATGTTTTGGGCTTTTTCTATATGAGAAAGTCGCACAAGGGGAGTGCTTCCGACTAACTGATCTACAGAAGGATAAAGGCGTGTCATAAGTGTTCCTTTCAAAACCTACTAATAAGGTAGGAATATATCATCATTAATTACCTACTAAGTCAATAGGTAATTAGGAAATGACAGTAAAGAAAAATCAAACCCCCTCTCTCAGACTTTCATTTTGCCAATTAAGGAAAAATATCTTGAGTAGATGCAAAGTTTTGTTATAGTTGCTTCCAACAAACCGTTGACGAGGAAGTAACGGTGGTAGCGCACTCACAGAGAGTCGGGGGTGCTGGGATCCCGACAGGAAGCGAATCATCAAATGGACCTCCGAGGGCTTTTGTGAATCAGTGATCAGTTTTGCCGTACGGTAAACGCATTCGCGCAGTAGCAAAAGACGGGCGCTCCCGTTATAGAGCAGAAATGTGATTGCATTTCATGAGTGGACGCGTATAGCGTCAAGCAGTGGTGGCACCGCAGGAGTTTCGCTCTTGTCCCTGCACGTAAGTGGTAGGAGACAGGGCGCTTTTTATTGCCATTGTCTCCTGAGAAAAGTAAGGAGACACTACTATGAACAAGCGAGTAAGCACCGACTACAAGACCTATCTATCTGAGGACGAATTACCTACTCACTATTACAACTTGCGTGCGGATATGAAGACCGATCACGCACCCATGCTGAATCCAAAAACCTTAAAGCCTGTAACGGTCGAGGATTTAGAACCTGTGTTTGCAACAGAGCTTGCCAAGCAGGAGCTTAATACGACCGATCGATTTATTCCCATCCCTGAACCGGTACGCGATTTCTACAAGATGTATCGTCCTTCTCCTTTGGTACATGCGGAATTTTTGGAGAAAGCGCTCGATACTCCCGCCAAGATCTACTACAAATTCGAAGGCAACAACACCAGCGGTTCTCATAAACTTAATTCGGCTATTGCGCAGGCATATTATGCCAAGCAACAGGGATTGACCTGCTTGACCACTGAAACAGGTGCAGGGCAGTGGGGTACTGCGCTTTCTATGGCATGTGGTTTCTTTGGATTAGACTTGCATGTTTATATGGTGAAATGCTCAGCGCAGCAAAAGCCGTATCGTAAAGCAGTTATGGAAACTTACGGTGCTCGCGTGACTCCTTCGCCTTCCAATGAAACGAATGTGGGACGTGCTATTCTGGCAAAAGATCCCGAGAATTCTGGTTCGCTAGGAACAGCAATTTCTGAAGCAGTTGAAGAGGCGGTCTCGACCGAGGGGTGTCGCTATGTATTAGGGAGCGTTTTGAATCAAGTGCTGCTGCATCAATCTATTATTGGTCTGGAGACCAAAGCGGCACTCGACAAAATAGGCGAGCATGCTGACATCTTGATTGGCTGCGCTGGTGGCGGATCCAATCTGGGTGGTCTGATGGCTCCCTTTATGGCAGATAAGTTGGCAGGTAAGGATGCGCCGTATTTCATTGCGGTTGAACCTGCAAGTTGTCCTACCATGACGCGTGGTAAGTTCGCTTATGACTTCTGCGATGTGGGTAAAGTTACGCCACTGGCAAAGATGTACACATTGGGTTCTGCCTTTATCCCATCCCCTAATCATGCGGGTGGTTTGCGTTATCACGGAATGAGCCCCATTCTTTCTCAGCTGTACCATGATGGCTTCATTGACGAGGCTCGTGCGGTTGAACAAACAAAAGTGTTTGAGGCTGCAACGCTATTTGCCCGCGTAGAAGGCACCTTGCCTGCCCCTGAGTCAGCGCATGCGATTCGAGTGGCAATGGACGAAGCCCTGAAGTGTAAAGAGACTGGCGAAGAAAAGACCATCGTGTTTGGCCTGACCGGCACAGGCTATTTTGATCTGGCGGCTTACATGTCCTACAAGGATGGTTCGATGACCGACTACGTTCCCACTGACGAGGATCTGGCTGTTGGCTTTGAAATGATTCCTCGTTTGGAGGGTATTCAGTAAGGATTGATGTCAGGCGGTGCGCGGAGAGGCGCGCCGCCTAGAGTTGACTTTTCGAACAACCTCGAAAACCTATTAGAAAAATCCTCGAAAAACATCAAAAAATTCCCTCGAAAATCTTGTTTAGGTTGATTGATGTGGGAAAAATGATTGTTAATTCAGGGACAGAGATTACTGGCAACTCTTTGGTGTACGGCTCCCAAAAACCAGATAGATATAAGTCTCGTATTGCAGACGGGCGTATTCGTCATCTACTCCGTTTATTTGGTGGCGTTGAGATTAGGGGAACAAAATGGTGTGACAAAACTTGGGCAGCGATGGCTGCCTGCCGCAGAAAGTGTTATTCATCTAGATAACCCTAATATGAAAACTTTAGTAAGCGCCGATCCTTCTCTTGCGATTGCGGGTGATCAGCCTCATGTTATTGACGAGTGGCAAGAAGTGCCAGCAGTCTGGGACTTAGTGCGCCATGAAGTAGACAACCAACCAGATAGCAAAGGTATGTTTTTATTAACGGGATCTTCTACTCCAAAAAAGGAGCAGGTATCACATAGCGGCGCGGGCAGAATTGCTCGGTTTGATATGAGCACCATGACGTTATGGAAAGAAGGCTGCGTGGAAGGCGGTGTGTCGTTATCTGCTTTATTCAAGGGTGGTTTTTCTCCTAAAGAAGAGGGGTTGGCCTTTTTAGCAGAAAAGCTTTGTGTGGGCGGTTGGCCAGCGCTTATTGGTAGTAATGTGGATGATGCCATAGAAACTCTCGATGAGTATCTAGAAGCATTGTTTGAAGTAAGTGTGCCAGAGAAAAACGGCAATTCTCGTGTAGCGCGTAGGATGGCTCAATCGCTTGCGCGTAACGTTGCTACCTCTGCAACCTACAAAACTCTTGCTGCTGATGCGGGGTCAGCTTATGGATCTCAGATGACTGAAGCAGCAGTAGCAACATATCTCAATATATTCAAGGAATTGTACTTTATAGAAGAATTGCCAGGGTGGGATGCTCCTATTCGTTCTAAATTGCGGTTACGCACAAAGCCAAAACGCTATTTCTCAGATCCCTCTTTGGCAATAGCTTTACTTGGGACAAATCCGCAGCGTCTCTTGACAGATGGTCAATTATTTGGCTTGCTATTTGAATCGCTCTGCATGCATGACATTAAGGTTTTTGTGTCGGTGCTGCCGGGAGCCCACGGTGATTCGCTGAGGTACTATCAAGACGCAGATGGGCTGGAAGTAGATTTTATCATCGAACTGCGCGATGGGAGATGGGCAGGTATCGAAGTCAAACTCGGAGAAGATAAAGTTCCCGAAGGAGTAAAAAACCTCAATCGTTTGCGCAAAAAAATTTCTGCTAATCCTGCGGCAAGAAATCCTGAGCCGGAGTTTATGGCGGTAATTGCTGCAAATTCTCCTTTCGCACGCTATGATGCGGAACATGACGTATATGTAATTCCTCTTACCGCCTTGATGCCATAAAGATCTAACGTGTAGTTTTCTCGTTGTCTTTTTCCTGATTTGCCGTTATAATCTAGCTCTGCTTGCTTGCTTTTGGTTTGGCGCGATAGGTTATGAAACTATTCCGTAATTTGAAAGCGCTAACAAGGTGGGCAATACGCAATAACGAAACTGGGCCATCGTCCAATGGTAGGACTCTGGTTTTTGGTACCAGCTATGTAGGTTCGAATCCTGCTGGCCCAGCCAGTTTGAAAATGTTTCGGCTCTTATCTTGCTTCTTGTTTGGAGGTCAGGATTCGAACCGATGAGGTGGATTAATTTCTAAAGCGAGCTCTTGTGGCTCGCTTTTTTAATACAATTAACGCACCCACAAAAGCGCCATAATAGCGTATGAAAAGTGTTATAAAGGCACCGATTGACTTTCGAGTTATTTAGCGGCAGCTGATCAGTTTGCTTAATGACGAAATTGCGTGTCGCGAAGGGTGCTGTAGTGATGAAGATAAGAGACGATCGTTGCCAGGAGGCAAGCCGATGGCAGAATTTGTAGAAGGTAAACGACCTGTTTTAGAAGCATTAAAGGCAAATATTCCTGCCAAATGCCTCTATGTTGCCGATGGTCTTAAGGGAGATAAAGTCGTTTCTGATGTTGTCAAACGCTGCCATAAGATGGGCGTTTCGGTAAAGCAGGTCAAGCGTAGTGATTTGGATGCTCGATCAGAGCGCGGTTCTCATCAGGGGCTTATGTTGGAAACGCGCCCCTATCAATACGCAAGCGCCCAAGATGTTATCGACGCTGCTCAATCGCATGCAGATGAGCATAATGGGCAAGCTCTTATCATTGTTTTGGATCATATTACCGATGCGGGTAATTTAGGCGCTATTGCGCGTTCGGCAGAAATTGTAGGCGCCTCAGGCATACTGATTCCCAATAAACGTTCTGCACGTGTGACGGCAGCAACTTACAAGAGCTCTGCTGGAGCGATCTCTCATATTAAAGTGGCGCAAGTTGGCAACATTGCTCAAACTATCGAGCGTCTCAAAAAAGAAAATTTTTGGGTTGCGGGCGCTTCTGAACAAGCGACGGAATGTATTTGGGATGCGCCGATGGCTGGCCGCTTGGTACTTGTAATGGGTAGTGAAGGAGAGGGACTTTCGCGCTTAACAAAAGAACATTGCGACTTTTTAGTTGCGCTTCCACAGGCAGGACAAGTAGGCTCGCTTAATGTAGCGCAGGCGGCAACGGCGTGTATGTATGAATGGATGCGTCAATGCCGCGAGCAAAATAAATCGACCGACTAGTTGTTAGATGAAGGCGAATGCCTTCTCGCGAGTGCGCATGTGCTCTGTGTGAGCAATGGCTATCTGAAAGGGTGCTTAAACGTGGCTAAAAAACGCAATAAGCTGCTTATTGTTGATGGTTATAACGTGCTACGTAGTGGCTCGCGCTATCTTCATATGCGTAATCGGGAGGACTTCACTTACGAGAAATTCAACATGGTTCGCGAAGCGCTAATCAGCGATGTTGCGGCATATGCAGGTAGCGAATATAAAGCCATCATTGTTTTTGATGCGGCTGATAATCCTGAATCTGCGGGTAAAACTCAAACAATCGGCGGCGTTAAAGTCATGTTTTCGCCATATGGCTCTTCGGCAGATAAGATCATCGAAAAACTTTCCCATGATGCCCGTGAGC